>Ga0209541_10001030_pt1 | contig 55407 bp, 53 predicted proteins | sample RifCSPlowO2_01_FD_184027 | JGI IMG/M metagenome (GOLD analysis project Ga0209541, IMG submission 184027) | Groundwater microbial communities from Rifle, Colorado - Rifle CSP2_plank lowO2_0.1 (SPAdes) (version 2) | ecosystem: Environmental > Aquatic > Deep subsurface > Groundwater | place... | reverse complement strand
GTCATGCCATGTTCAAGATGAAGCTTTAACCACCGTTCTCGCTCTGTTGCTATGAGTAGTTGAGTATTATGTGTCATTACCTCCATGATACGGAGGTGTCAGATATGATCGTATAGCATACCTTTTAACATTGACGCAACAAAGAATGTATGGTACAGTTTTTTAAAGAATATAGTGAGGTCTTTGAAAAATGCCGCATGTGCTTAAATGGATCATTACTCCATTTGGCTCGCTTAATCAATTTTTGGCTGTGTACTTATTCTTTTTGATCACCCGTTTTGCAGATATGGCAACCACTCAATATTTTTTAAGCAGATATTCGTGGTCCGTTGAGATGGAAACGAACCTTGTGGGGCGCATTTTACTGCAAAATTTTGACTTCACGAGCGTTGTAGCTGGAAACATTATTTTATCCTCTATTCTTTTAATTCTTGTGGCTCAATACCTTTTTTGGGCTTTATATAAGCTATATCCAGCAAGAAAACCAACAGGCTTGTCGTTGCGTGGCGTTTATGCATTAATAGCCGGTTTTTCTGTTCAAGGAACGCTTATTGTGCTGTGGAACATGGAGTTGTTTCCTCACGATATTCAATATTCCATCATGAATGCCTTATCTTGGCCTCATTATAATTGGTTAGGGATTTGGCTGGGAGCAATTTTACAGGTAATACTGTGTGTAGTTGTGATAGTAATCTTGAAATTGCCTGCAAAAAATAATAGTCCCGCCGGATAGTTCGGCGGTTTTTTGTTCTTTTATGTAGGCGTAAAAATGTTGTATTATAAGCTTATGGAGCAGTCTAAAATCAAAAAACATTGTTGGATATGTATTTTGGCGCCTTTGGCATTCATAATTTTCGCCATCAGCGCGGTATTTTTTGTTTTTTGGCGTTCTGGGCATTAAAGTTTAAATATGCACAAGACATTTTTTGCCGCCAATCCAAAACATAAAGAAGTATTGGTCATACTGAAGAAAACATATCCCGAGGCTACAATAGCTTTAAAGTACGGCAATAATATCCAACTCTTGGTGGCGGTTATTCTATCTGCCCAATGTACGGACAAGAAGGTTAATGAGGTTACGGGAGATTTATTTAAAAAATATAAAACCGCGAAAGATTTTACGAATGCCAATATCAAAACTTTTGAGCAGGAAATAAGATCAACCGGTTTTTATCATAATAAAGCCCGCAATATTATTGCCGCCTGCAAAATAATTGAAAAGAGTTTTAACGGAGAGGTTCCCAAAACCATGGAAGAAATACTAACTTTGCCTGGGGTAGCGCGCAAAACCGCTAATGTTGTTCTCGGCAATGCGTATGGAGTAGTAGGGGGCATTGCGGTAGATACGCATGTTAAACGTCTATCTCAACGTTTAGGATTCTCACAATATGACAATCCGATAAAAATAGAAAAGGACTTAACGGAACTTTTCCCGAAGAAATATTGGTTTGGCTTAACTTATATCCTAATTGAACACGGTCGAGCCATTTGCAAGGCGCCAACACCACTATGCGAAAAGTGTCCTGTGGCAAAATTATGTCCGACAGGAATTAAACGCCAGGGTTTAAATGTAAAATTATGATTGAAAATATTAAATGGTTTAAACAATCTGGTTTTCTGTTTGATGGCACAAGTAATGTTTATATAGACCCCTGGGATATACCAGCCGGATATCCTAAAGCAGATATTATTTTGATAACTCATGCGCACGCAGATCATTTTGATATATCTACGATACGAAACCTTGCGCATAAAGATACGCAAATTGTTGCGCCGCACGATGTATCTATAGAGCTTAAAATGGAAGGATGTAACGTCATAAAAGTTGGCCCAGAAGAAACCCAAAATATCCTTGGTATAAATATAGAAGTCTTTCCGGCATATAACTTAAATAAATCCTATCATCCGCGTAATAATAACTGGGTCGGATATATCATAGACATAAATGGAAAACGTTATTATCATGCCGGCGATACCGATCATATTCCCGAAATGTCTAACATCAAATGTGATGTAGCGTTATTGCCGATAGGCGGAACATACACCATGGATGTAAAGGAAGCCGTTGAGGCGGCTTCTGTCATTAACCCTAAACTGGCCGTGCCAATGCATTATGGGTTTGTGGTGGGCAAAAAAGAGGATGGAGATATGTTTAAGCAAAAATCTACCGTTCCGGTTGAATTAATGTTGCCGATAGTGTCGTTTGAAAGGTAATGTAGGAGGATCTTGACTGTTCGGGGGGCGGTAGAATAATAAAGATAGCGCAAAATGTAAAGCTAAAGGCGTAAAACATAAAGCATAGAGCGGGAGGCGTAAAATAATATTTTGCACCTTTCACTTTAAGCTTTACACTTTTATATGCTAAATCCAGAACAAGGCGGCCCATCGCCTGAAGAGATGGGATTAGATAAGTGGGGAGCTCCTCTAAAACCAGAAAGAAAGCTACAAGTTGACAAGGAACATCTAACAGAAATATTACATAGAGGCTCTTACAAAGGTGGTAGGGGGACTTCACATTTTTATCAAAACGAAAATGGTCAGAAAGCCAGGTTGGCGAGAAGCGAACTAAGAGCTGCGGAAAAGTTGGTGGTGCCAGAAGGAAGAACAGCTGAACAGCACGAACAAACCTTAGTTAAAGACTTTAAAGAACGAATAAAGAATTCAACATCCTTAGACGAATTGTTGCAGACAATAGAAAGTGTGTTACCCGAACTAAAACATCTAGTAGATAATTCTCAGTATAAAGTCTTGAAGGAGGGCGTGGAAAGGGAAGATGATGCCAAAAAGTATACAGGATAAATAGAAAAAATGCCCAGTACAACTGGGCATTTTTATTAAGATCGTGATGTGCGGAACATCATTAAATAGTTTGACGTATATAAATATTTGCGTATTATGAGCGTTGTACGATCTTTAAAAAAGGAGATGCGAATTGCGCGGACAAGATAATATCGAGGCGCGCCGCGAACGGATTTATTATGCCGCTCTTGCCCGCGCCGCTCGGCGAGACCGGGCCGTTGCCGCGGCACAAGTAACGGCAATCGGGGTTGAATCCTACGCACGTTTGGTATGGCTGGCCGAGGAAGCTATGACCTTTGTGCTGCGGATGGCGCGTGGAGAGATATGAATTTCGTCTGTGCTAGCATCAACACGACCGTATTATAAGCGAAAAAACAGCCGCAAAACGACTGTTTTTATTTTAAGCAACGTTAATGATTTAAACCGATTCAAGAGCGGAGTTCTTGTTTTATTAAATTGCGGTGACCGTTTAGAAAACTTTTTCCGTCCATTGGTTCGCCGCCTTCTTTTTGGACTTTTTCAATCATTAGGGCGTTTTTACCGCATGCTACGGCCATTTCACCTGTGTCAGTCAAAAAAACAGTTCCGCTTTCGTATCTTCCATCTTCTATATTCAAAATTCTAACTTCTAATAACTTTAATCTTTTACCGTCAGGCAAGAAAGTAAAGGCTCCCGGCCAAGGGTAATAGGCACGTGCTGTTCTATCAATTTCGTCGGCGGATTTTGACCAGTCTATTTTACCATCATCTCGGGATATTATTTTTGTAAATGTGGCTAAAGAATGATCTTGCTCTTGCGGTTTTATCCTACCCTCCAGCCATTTGGGCAGAGTTTTAATCAATAATTCGGCCCCTAAAGAAGCACATCTCTGCGTTAATGAAATATAGGTATCTTTATCATCCACATAGGTTTTTTCTTGTATGATTATCGGTCCATGATCCATTTTTTCATCGGTAAGCATTAAAGTTACACTGGTTTCTTTTTCGCCGCTCAAGATTACGTTTTGAATAGGGGATGGGCCTCGCCATTTTGGGAGCAATGAGGGATGAACATTTATGGAGCCGAACTTAGGTATGTCCAAAATCATCCCTGGTATTATTTTGCCAAAAGCCGCAATAATGATTAAATCTGGATGCAAAGAAACAATTTCGTTTAAAAAACCCGGATCTTTTAAATCCGTAGGTTGAATAACTTTAATACCCGCGTCTTGACTCCACAGTTTTATTATTGGACTTTTGAGTTGCTTGCTTCTCCCAGCAGGTTTATCTATAGATGTAACCACTGCGACTATCTCGTATGAAGCGCAACGCAGTTCATCAAGAATTGGAATACCAAATTCGGAAGAACCAAAAAAAATAAGTTTAATTGGCTTACTCATCGTTTTCTTCTTTAATGTATACGTGCAAACTGTCCGGATCTGCCCGATCAATGAAAAGCTTTCCTTCTAAATGATCAGTTTCATGCTGTAAAACTCTAGCTAAAAGACCCTTACCGCTTAAGCGGAACTTCTTATTGTTTAGATCATAGGCTTCTACGGTCACCGCTAGAGCTCGTTTTACTGTTCCAAAGATGCCTCTTACCGAAAGACAACCCTCTTCTCCAACAACTCTTTTGAACGATTTCTTTATTAGTTTGGGGTTTATAAATATATCGGAAGGTAAGTCAATATCCAAAAAGGATTGCTTATCAACAAGAAAAATCCTTTTAGATTCTCCTACTTGAGACGCGGCTATGCCTATACCGTTTAAAACCTTCATGGTTTGACGCATATCCGTACAAAGATTTTTTAAATGTAAAAAAGAACCGTTTTCTGGCTTAACTGGCTCTGCCGTCTCTCTTAAGATAGGATTTGGTTCTTGCAGCGTTTTAAGTATGGACATAAATATTAAATCCAAATATCAGGGTTCAAATGTCAAATCATAGATTCGATTTCGCTCACCATGACCCTGAGAAGAGCCGAACGGGTCAAATCTGAATGCTTAAACGTTAAAAGGTGTTTGTAATTTGGATTTTGGAATTTGAGCTTTATTTATAATATGCTTTCTGGGTTGACGTCAATATCTAGATTAGCCGGGATTAATTTAGCTAGCCGTTCTTGTAGGGCGGTATTTAAATAATCTTTTGGACCAATAGACTCCTTTAGCAATATATGCCAGCGATAGCGGCCGCGCATTTTATGTATAAAAGCAGGATAGGGTCCGGATATTTCAATCTTCGGTTTTTGCTCTCGTTGCATGGCCCTTATATCTTTAAGCAGTATTGCAAGTGCGTGTCGGCCCCTTTCTTCTTTAGTATTTTCAGCTGTGATTTTAATAAGTTTAGTGAAAGGAGGCCAATCAAGTTCTTTACGTAATTTCAGTTCATTTTTAATAAAACCTCTCAAGTCGTCGGCGGCTATATATCCAAGAACATCTTGATTGGCTTTATATGTGTTTATAAAGATGCGGCCGTGTTTTTTAAGAAAAGTCTTTAATTTTTGTATCATATCAAATAACCATTCTTCTGCTTGAAAATTGGGTATGGTCAAAAATTGATCGATATTGGGTAGACCGATGAAATCAAGAGGCTTCAAGTATTCTTCTATGATTACCTTCGTGGTTATAAGTATTGCGCCAGACGAATCATTAAATTCAGAAACTATCTTTCGACGCTTACTCTCGTTTGCGCTTGTTGCATCTACGGTAAATATTTTTGCAGAATTGAACAGTTTTTCAAGACATGAGGCAATCTGATTTGTTGTCAAGCCGATGGTTTTGAATTGCCATCCTTCACAATTTGCGCAGGTTTTTGGCGCCGAAATCATTTTGCCGCAATAACGACATATTAATTTCTTTTCGTCGCTAACCGATGAAGGTAAGTTTTTATTGCTTTTTGATGTAATTGAATGCAGGGATAAGGGAGAACTGCAAGACGGACATTTTATTATCTCTTTACATTCTTTGCATATTAAGCCTCCGGCATCACCTTTTCTTGCCGATACTATTAAGGCACGCCCGCCATTTTTAATAATTTCATCTAAACCGTTCAAGAAACTACGCGAGAATGGATATTTCTCAAAACGGATATTATTGGCGCGTAAATTATCTATAACAATTACTTTTTTATCAAACGCCGTATTTATATTTAAAGACTCTTTATTTAAAAAATAAGTGCTTTTTGCCGAAGGCATTTGGCCGCCAAACATTATTGTGCAGCTAGCGAGCCTAGCCAACATTTCTGCAGCTTCTCTCGCATCATATTTTGGATGTTGTAGGGCTTGCTTATGAAAAGGACTATTCTCATCCTCAACAATAATAAGCCCAAGATTGTTTGTTGGCGCGAACAATATTTTTCTTGTTCCCACCAAGATTCGATTTACTCCATATTTTCTGATAAGAAAAGCGAATTTTTCTTCAATCCCACTCACTTGTTTTATGGTCGGAACCATCAGAATAATATTTTTGCCTTGCTTAATTGTTTTATTTATATACTTACTGTATTCTTTAAATCTTTTTGAACCGAAGGTATACTTTTTGGAAAATCCTTCCGCGCTTGAAGTATCGGCTGTGATAATTTGCCCTTTTTTTATATCGGAAAGGGCATTTTTAAACATGAAACCCAATGGCGTGATATAATATCGAGATACCCATTCAACTAATTTTAATGTGTTTGAATTTATGACAGGTTCTATAGAAACTATAAAGTTGATGGATTTTAAGGAAGGTACATGCCTGGGTATTATATGATCCTTATTTTTAAGAACAATTCCTGAGAATGCACGTCTTCCCAGAGGAACATTGACTAAGGAGCCTTCTTGTAGATCCATATCCGATTCATAGCTGAAAATAGATGAGTGCGGACGAGGAATATAAGTCAGCGGCGCAACGTTGATAATATATTTATTCATACCCGGTAGAATTATCTCGACTTTTAACAACCAAGTGCTAAAAGGGCGGAGTGAATTAAAAAGTTAATTGTTTACTTTTGATATATTTTCCCGGCCTTACTTGTTCTTTTTGCTAGAGCAAAAAGAACTGTCGATATATCTCTACTGGGCATAATAGATGTATTATACAGAACTATATGGATTCAGTATATTCAATAAGAAAAATATCTTTAGCGAATGTCAATATTAGTGTTTTGGATATGAACGAAGCGATTGGTTGGGCGGGCAGTATTTTAAGTTCTAAAACCAATAAGCCCGCGTTTGTGGTAACGCCAAATCCAGAAATTCTGGTTGAGGCATCGCGAAACAGTTCATTGGTAAAAGCACTTAATGAAGCCGACATGTCTTTTGCCGACGGAACGGGGTTAATTTTAGCAGCCAAGCTTAAGGGATATAAAATACATAAAATTACTGGCATAGATTTTGTTGAAGATCTTATTAGACACCATAAAACAAGCTCGTTAAAAATATTTATAATTGGCGGGTTTGATGATACTGCCAAAAACGCGGCCGTGTTTTTAAAGAAATGCTTTCCGCGGCATGATTTCCAGGTAGCTTCTTTCGCGCCATTCATAAACCAAGATGGTACGTTCAGTCGCGATTATGAACAAAAGAAAACGCTTAATGAGATAGTGCATTCCTTTGCGGATATTCTTATAGTTGGTTTCGGCGCCCCAAAACAAGAATTATGGATTTCCAAATACAAAGATAATTTTCCGATGATAAAAATTGTTATCGGTATCGGCGGCGCATTGGATATTTGGGCTGGCAACAAAATTCGGGCGCCTAAATTCTTGCGTTTTTTGGGCTTGGAGTGGGCATGGCGATTTCTAATAGAACCCAAGCGTGCCAGCCGAATGCTCAACGCCTTATTTGTTTTTCCGCTATTGTTATTAAGGTATGGTCATGAGAAAACTATTAAATAATGCTTCACGCATACATTTAATCGGCATTAAGGGCGTGGGTATGACTGCGCTTGCCCAGATTTTATCCGGCTACGACAAAAAAATAACCGGATCTGACACTGACGAGCGTTTTTTTACGGATAAAGTACTTAAGCATTTGAAAATCAAAGTTTACCGCCATTTTTCAAGAGAAAATATTGGTGATGTTGATGCGGTTATTTGTTCCGCAGCCTATATTCTTGAAAAAGAGGGACAAGTTTTCGGTTTTGGTTCTGCGAAAGAAGAAATAGAGAAGGCCAAAGCAATGAATATTCCGATTCTGCTTTATTCTGAAGCAGTTGCCGAAATTTTTAATGCTACATACGGTATTGCCGTTGCCGGCTCTCACGGGAAATCAACCACAAGCGCTATGGCGGCAGTTATGCTTGAAAATGCTGGCCTTGATCCACTCGCCATAGTTGGCACAAAAGTACTCAATTGGGAGGCAAATGCCAGAATCGCGCAAAATAAAAATTTTAAAAGCCTTTTTGTGTTGGAAGCAGATGAATATAAGGATGCCTTTTTGAGATATGATCCCAAAACCATAATGCTAACTAATATAGACTGGGATCACCCCGATTACTTTAAAACGCCCTTGGCGTATAGAAAATCATTCCAAAAGTTTATTGCTAAATTAAGTAAAAAAGATAAATTTATATTTTTTGTCGATGACCCAGAGATTAAGGTAATTTCTGTCTCATGTCATGCGGGAATGAAAATAGGATACGGATTTTCTCCAGCAAGCCGTCTGCAGATTGTTTCATGGATCAGTCATAAAAATGGCAGCAGTTTTTGCTTGTATTTTGATGGCAAAAATATCGGCACATTCGATATACGACTCTTTGGACGACATAACGTTCTGAATGCCGCGGCGGTTGTAAGCTTAGGATTATCTTTAGGTATACCAAAAGATAAAATACGCCGTGGCTTGTATGCTTTTAAAGGAACGACCAGGCGTTTCGAAATATTATCGGCAAGTAATCCGGTAATTATAGATGATTACGCCCATCACCCTTCTGAAATAAAAGCCACCATTGGGGCAGCCCGAACAGCCTTCCCGGATAGAAGAATAGTAGTATTATTCCAACCGCATACTTTTTCCAGAACCAAGGCGTTGTTTAAAGATTTTGTAGCAGCGTTAAAATTAGCTGATTTGCCATTAATACTGAGAACCTATGCTTCGGCTAGAGAAAAAGAATCGAGCGGAGGCATAACCTCAGTTGCCCTTTCCAGAAAATTAAAAACATCGCATTATAATAATATTGGTCAGGCCCAAAAAAATTTAAAGAAAATTTTACATCCGGATGATATATTGATAACCATGGGGGCGGGTAATGTATGGGAGGTAGGGCAATATCTCGCTAAACAACAACTCCACGGCAAACAAGCAAGCGGCTAGATCGTAAGACTTATCTCTGATGAATGGATGAAATTAAAGACTACCCAAATAAGCTAATTTTTGATAAAATTTAGATATGAAAGGACTTGTTGTATATAAAGCCTTTTTTGCCACAGCTTTTGCAGTGGCGATTTTATTTTTTGCGATTTGTGCCCAGGCTCAGGATATAGATCAAAATATCATCACTAATATTACTTTAGACGCCTATGGCCAGCCAATAACAAACTTGCCCCCGTCAACCCAAAACTCTTCAAATAGCGACGTGCCTCAAATACTGCCTCGCAGTACCTGGGAAAATACCATAGAACTCAAGAATTTGATGTTGTGGTTCCCAGAGGAAGATCATGTGCCACCGGATTATGCAGCCATAGAAAGAATAATCGTGCATGACTTGGGCTGCTCTCTTTCTTCGCCAGCCTGCAACAGCGATACTGTAAATCCGGTTTATTTAATACAAAATATTTATCGTTTCCATGCCGCGCAGCGCGGGTGGGATGATATCGGCTACAATTATATAATTGACCGTCAGGGTCGCATTTATGAAGGTAAATTTGGCGGCAATGGCGTAAGGGGCGCGCATGCCTACGTAAGCTCGAGATGCGAAAATTTTAATATTGGCAGTGTGGGGATTTTATTGTTGGGCAACTATTCCTCACCCCAGATAACACCGTTGCCGGAGGCTATGCAAAAAAGCTTAGTTAGACTTTCCGCGTGGATTGCGGCAACAAACGGATTAGATCTCACAGGAGTTTCAACCGAAAAAATATGGAAGAATATAAAAGTTTCAGACGGCAGCTGCGATATATCTCAGGGAGACTGGTCCGGAACATTTAGCGGACCGGTACTATTAAGTCATGGAGATGTTGAGCCCGGCAATTCCGATAAGTTTGATTTTACGAATTTACGTATCGAAGCTAAGCTCTATACGGACAAAATAAAAAATTTGGCGTACAGAGAAAATAACAGTACTTCTGCATATAAAATTTCTGATGGAGTACTAAGAGAATTTGTGTCAGGGAGTCAAGATGAGGTTGTAGTCATGCCTAAAACACAACTCGATCTTTTCCCAATTGAGGTTTCAACAAAACTGCCGGACGGAACACTATTACGTTCTTACACACGCGATAGAATATATGTAATTGAAAATGGCAAGAGGAGAGGCATTACATCATCCGAACTTTTCACGTCTTTAGGATATAAATGGGAAGAGGTAAAATTGCTTTCTGACAGAGGCTTGGCTCTTTATCCGCTCGGCGATTCCAAGCCCTATCCGGATGGAGCTTTAGTTAAAGGAAATGGACCAGAAGTTTATAAATTTGAATCTTCGGCTTTAAGATACATAACTTCAACGGCCCTATTTCCAATTTTCCATTTTAGTTGGTCAAAGATAATAAAAATAAGCGATAAGGATCTTAATTCTTATTCGCAAGGTCCACCGATATTATTTCCAGATGGTACGCTTATAAGTACAGGTAAACCAAAAGCAATAATATATAAGGTGGAAGAAGGTCAAAAACGGCCGATAAGTTCAATGATTTTATTCGCAAAACTTAAGCTAAATTCCAAAAACGTCAAAAAGTTAAGCGAAAAAGAAGTAAGCTACTATCCGAGCGGCAAGTATATATCTTGGCCCGACGGAACCTTGTTGAAAACTAAGGATAACGACAAAATATGGTATATTCAAAAAGGTTTTAAGCGCTGGATACAAAGCGCGGTGGTTTTCAAAGCCGCTGGATTTTCATGGAAATCGATAAACGTAATTTCGGCTGATGAATTAAGCGATTATCCGGAAGCGCAGGTGATTGCCAAAAAGGCGGATATAAAAGCCGCTCCCGTTGCTGTCGTGCAAGGCGATCAAACCTCAAGCGGCCAGGCTAGTTCCGAACAGCCAACAATTCCAGGCGCGACTTCGCAAGAATCAATAATAAGAATAGGTATTTATTCTCTTTTAAGCACAGAAAGTATCAGTATAAGTGTAAATTCTGCTTATACCATAACCAGGACGAGCGCAGCCGACGAACAAAAAAATGCCGGCGATATGGTTAATATCGTTCCTTCGCAGAATTCGGTAATTCGTATAATTCCTAAAGACGATAATGCCATAATAACAGTTAATTCCTATTCTAATCCTGCCTACAATGGAGGTAACGACAATACCTTCAGAGGCAAAATGGAAATCGCTTATTCAAGCGCCTCTCAAAAATACTGGGTTATAAATGAATTGTCAGTTGAATCGTATTTGAAAGGCATTGCCGAAATGGGCAATGGCGAACATCCAGAATACGCCAAAGCTTTTATGACAGCTGCTCGTTCGTACGCTTTACATTATGTACAAATAGGCGGTAAACGAGCCGGAGAAATTTTTCATCTCAATAATACGTCAGGCGATCAATGGTATAAGGGATATAATTTTGAATTGCGCGCTAAAGACACTGTTGTGGCTGTGCTGGCTACACGCGGCATGGTTGCGTCGTTTAACAGTAAGCCAATTTTGGCCGCGTATTCATCCGGCGCTCCCGGACCAACAAAAAACGCCTGTTTGGTTTGGGGCGGTAAATTTTGTACTGCCGACTTCCCTTATCTTGGTGGAGGCGTTGATGATCCGCCGTCTACCGTCTATAAAAACATAGCCTGTTCTGATGCCAATCATTGTGTAGGCCTTGATGCCGATGGTGCCAGACAAATGGCTTCTATAGGAGTTAATTTTGAAAATATACTTAAAACTTATTATTCAAGCACGATATTAACGCAGATATATAAATAAAAAAGTCCCTTACCGAGAGATAGCAACGAGGGAATAGATTATCGCGATGAGAGACTGCGGACAAATAGATTACCGGTTATTCTTATTCGGCGGTACCAACCCAAATTGAGTAATATTGTATGACATAACATGGTTCAGCAAAAGATTTTCATTATTGTATTAAATTGGAACGGTTGGCAAGACACTATCCAATGCCTAAACTCTCTTAAAACCGTCTCAGGCGGTCCGTTTAATATACTTGTGGTTGACAATGCGTCAACTGATGAATCTGTTGAGGAAATTAGTGAATATATTCAAAATCATCAACAACAAAAAATTGCATTATTACAGAACGATAAAAATTATGGTTTTGCCGGTGGAAACAACAAGGGCATCAAAATAGCGCTTGAGCAAGGAGCCGAATGGATACTCCTGCTTAATAACGATACACAAGTTAACGAAAGTTTTATCAGCGAATTATTAAAAGTCGCCCAATCGAATCATAGATTCGGTATGCTCAACCCGAAAATTTTATATGGTGAGCCAGGGGCGACAAAGCTAATTTGGTTTATTGGGAGCAAAATAAATCCTGTAACCATGCGCGCTACGCATATTGATTATCAAAAACAGGATATCGGGCAATATGACACCAAACAATTTATTAAAAGTGATTATGCTACCGGTTGCTGTGTATTAGTTTCGGCTAAATTAATAGAAAAAATAGGCATGATGCCAGAAGATTATTTTTTATACTATGAAGATGCCGAATGGAGCCTGAAAGCCAGGAAACAAGGTTTCAAGTGCGTGGTTGTACCAAGCTCCGTAATTTGGCACAAAGGCGCGGCATCAAGTAAGGCCGGTTCATCAAATTATATACGCTATCACGTACGAAACGGTTTAATGTTCGTTTCCCGCAACGGCAATTTTGTCCAAATATTGCTAGCATATTTAACTAGTATTCCAAGATTTTTATGGCAAGTGATCAAACTAATATTTGTACCGTCCAAAAGATTATGGGCCAAAGCAGCGATGCGCGGTATAATAGATGTCTGGCTTAAGAAAAAAGGCAAAATTGATTAATTATGAAGATGGCCATAGATGCGCATTGTTTAGAGGGTAACCGTACCGGCGTTGGCCGGTATCTTTCAAGTATACTTAAAGAATGGCGCAAGGCTAACCTTAAACACGAAATAATACTTTATTTCAAAGACGAGATACCGGAAGATTTTTCTGCACTCAACAATTTTTTCATTCCGAAATTACTGCCGCGAATATTTGGCAGGCGTAGCACTTTTCTTTTTATCCATTTTGCCATACCAAAAGCCGTCAAAGATGATTCACCGCAGGTATTTTTTGCTCCAGAATATATAGCTCCGTTGGGATTGAAAATCCCGCTGGTACTTACCTTGCACGATATAATTTATGCCTCAAAACCAAAACTACATTCTTGGCCAAGTCCTTTTGACCGAATTTTTCTAGGCATGGTTTCGAAACGTGCGGCCAAAAAAGCCGCAGCTATACTTGTCCCATCAGAATTCACAAAACTTGAAGTAATGCGCGTTTGGTCAATAGGGAAGAAAAAAATTTTTATAACACAATTGGCGGCTGGCAAAGAATTCACGCGCACGCAAGATAAGGGACTAATTGAAAAAATCAAAAATATTTACGGCATTACCGATAAATTTTTTATGTTTGTCGGTTCAGCTTTCCCAAGACGACATGTGCTGGAATGTATGAAAGCTTTTGCCAAAATCGCAGACCAAAATAGTGATTACCAATTTTTGATAGCCGGTGTTGATTGCTATAAAAAACCGGGCATACTTGATACCGTTGCCAAAAATTTTAATCAAGAACTTGGCCGAGAAGCCTTAGTAAGAAAAAATTTTGCTGCAAGTTCAGATCTACCAATTTTATATAGCGCGGCTGAGGCAACGATATGGCTTTCGGATTATGAAGGCTTCGGTCTTCCACCCCTTGAATCAATTTCTTGCGGGACGCCAGTTATTACCAATAAAGCTGGATCTTTGCCAGAAGTTGTAGGAGATTGTGCTTTTTTTGTCAGCGATCCATCAGACGCAAGCTTAATTTCATATGCCATGCTTAAAATAATCGAGGGGGGAAGAAATAAAGAGGCGCTTCAGTTATGTGGTCCCAATCGCGCAAAAAATTTTTCTTGGGAACAATGTGCTAAACAAACAATGGAAATTTTAATCAGTTGTGCCGGAAAATAATATGACTGCTGTCAAAAAAATGGTCTTCTTGACTACCGCTGAGGCAATCTGCGTTTTTGCCATATATGCCGGCGTTTTGCCGTCAAAGACAGTCTTTGTATTGTTGGGCGGTTTAATATTAGTCATGGCAATTTTATCTTTGGATGAAGCAGTGATTTTTTTTGTACTTTCCATACCATTGTTTACCGCATTACCCCTAAGCATCGATTTTGATAATTTTGCGGCTTGGCGAATAATTGTTTTGTGGCTTTTTTCTGTTTGGATTTTCCGGCAACGTAAAACCGTATCAGCATTGAACTTAAGTCGGATAAAAAGTTTGTTATTACAGATCAACGTTTTTGAATGGTGCATCATGAGTTTATTTTCAGTCAGCTCGTTTTCTTTATTAGTTGCGGAAGATATTGGGTTTGGACTGCGTAAACTTATTTTTCTCGCAAATTTTATTCCATTATATATATTAGTTCGTTGGTTAAGCGCTCAAAGCGGCCCCAGAAATAAAATTTTATTAAGCATTTCTTTAGCCGGATGCATTGCTGTTTTCGGAGGAATATTGCAATTTATCGTCATCCAATTTATTTCTCTTCATACATTCTGGAAACACTGGGCCCAGTGGGTTATACCTGTCTTTTACGGCAGCGGTCTTGGCGGGGTTTTGTCTGCCAGCAACACGTGGTTTTCTTATTATTCTAATGCGCCTCCAACATTGAGACTTTTTTCCTTTTTTCCAGATTCACATTCATTCGGTTTATTTTCTCTTATTGCTACCTTACCTACGCTTATTATTTTTAAAATATCTGCGGGATTAGCACGAAAAATAATGCTGACGCTGTGGATAATTTTATCATTATCTATATATCTTTCGGGAACACGTGGATTATGGCTTGCGGCTTTACCGATATTTTTTGGAGTTTTGCTAATTTATCTGCTCACAAACCACTTTCTTAATATCAAAAGAAGGTTGGCAGTAACCTTTTTGATTTCTTTTGTCGTAACAGTTTCTTTAGAAGCGTTAGTTTTGAACAATATTGCTATGATTGTAGCCTTCGGCGCATGCACTAAAATGCCTTTACTTTGTTCAAATCTATTAAATAGCGCATTTGAGTTGCCGTATAATCTTTGGGTTATAGTCTTGGGGCTCACGAGCGCATTGTTGATAACGCTAATAACTTACTGGTTAACGATCAAAAAACATGTCATGGAATATTCCTTAGCTAGAATAATACTTTTACCGCTTTTAGCTTTTCTATTACTATTGCCGGTATCCTCCATATTACTATCACGAGCTCACGGTGCAGGCGTAGTTACAAAAGATGAAACACTTATTTTTAACCGAGCCAAATCAATCTTAGATATAAACGAAACCTCAAATAAGGCCCGTCTGGATATATGGCAAATCACAGCAAAATCTGTTTTGGCCCATCCGATTTTCGGAGTTGGTCTTGGAAATTATGCCAAAGTATTAGGCGAAAAATTTGAAGCTAGCCGCCGTGGGGCTTCAGCTCATAATTTATATCTTGATTTTGCCGCGGAAACTGGCCTCGTTGGCGGAGGTTTACTGATTGCGTTCTTTTGTACCATAATTTTTTATAGCTATAGGTTATTAAGATATGCAAAGGAAGAAAGATTGAAAATTACCGGAGCCATTTTTGGCATTTACTTTTTATGGATAATGTTCTACAATTTTTTTGATGTCGTACTGATAAATGATAAGGTTCTGTTATTGTTTTCATCGTTACTCGGGGCCTTCTCGGGTATTTTTATTGAAAAACGTTCGCGTATCTAATTATGCAAAACCAGCCCCTTGTTTCTGTAAATATGGTTGTTTATAACGGCATGCACTGGCTAGAAAAATGTCTTGATTCTTTATTAAACCAGACATATCCAAATATCGAAATTTTGATTCTTGACAACGGCTCCAAGGACGGAAGTCGAAAATGGCTCCAGGATTTTACATCAAAATATGAAAAGATTAGATTAGTGTTAAATGAAAAAAATCTTGGCTTTGCGTCAGCGCATAATATCGGAATAAAAATGGCCAAAGGTAAATTCGTTTGTCTTTTAAACCAGGATATTATTTTAGACGAACAATTTATTGCAAACGCGCTCACTGGGTTTGTTTTTGGAAATACAGATAATGCTAGAATAGCTGCGGTTCAGAGTAAACTCTGTCGTTTGACACAAAATCTTAAGAAAACGAATATTCTTGACTCAACAGGTTTGGTTATATTAAAAAATCGCCGGGTAATAAGCCGAGGGCAAGGACAAGAAGATCGCGGCCAATACGAACAAAGAAAATTCATTTTTGGCGCAGACGGAGCGTTACCTTTATACAGCAAGGAAGCGTTGGAGGATATAAAAATTCCAACAGCAAATGGAGAATGGGAATATTTTGATGAAGATTATTTTATGTATAAGGAAGATGTCGATTTGGCTTGGCGTTTTATTCTTTTTGGATGGAGAACAGTTTATATACCGGAGGCTAAAGCCTGGCACGCGCGTGGTGCAGGAGAATCCGCCGCAAGATCTTCTATGGCCATAATAAAAGAACGAAGAAAGGTGCCTTCATGGACAAAATTCTATTCATGGAAAAATCAGCGCTTAATGCAGGTTAAAAATGAATCATCGGCATTATTTATAAAACATTTACCGTTAATTTTATGGAAGGAATTTCGCTCTTTATTATATATAATTTTTTTAGAACCACAGAATCTCAAAGCTATACCGGCGTTTATAATGCAGTTTCCTAAAGCTCTACGTAAACGTTCCTACATTACTCGTCATAAGCGCATAAACGACAACGAAATGAATCAATGGTTTAATCAGACATGAATAAATCTTCAGAAATAAAAAATAATATTTCAGAAAAAATAAATAAATTGAAGAATGTCGCAACCGCAGATAAAAAAGGGGTTAAGCTAAAACCGCTTATTTTCTTTTTGAGCGGATTTTTATTCGTATCCGCTTTATTCACAATAATTTTGATATTCAAAGCCAATACGACTTTTAATATCGTGTCGCAACGTATAACCTCATTTTTAAGTGTTAATCTTGCCAATCTCCCTCCTGCCGATCCAAAGGAACGTGAGCGTCTAGATGTTTTAATTCTGGGCATACGCGGCGAAAACGACCCTTACGGCGGACAACTAACAGATACGATTATTCTGGCAAGTATAAATACTAAATCGCATAAGACGGCATTAATTTCTATTCCTCGCGATACATATATTAAACTGCCGATAGTTAATACTTCGGCTAAACTTAATGAAGCATATGAGGTGGGAGAACATAAACAACCCAATGGCGGCGGCATAGCTTTAGCTAAATTGGCCGTCGAGAAAATAGCAGGGGTTAATATAGACTATGCAATAGTGATTGATTTTTTGGCCTTTAAGGAAACGGTCGATCTTTTGGGCGGAATTGATGTGAATGCGGCCAAACCACTTCACGAGAATTTACAGTGGGGCGGCAAGGATTTTGTTGTCGAACCGGGCATAAACCATATGGATGGAGACACGGCCCTATTTTACGTACGCTCACGTTTTACCACTTCTGATTTTGATAGAGCCAGGCGTCAACAAGAAGTCATATTGGCCATAAAACAAAAAGCGACCTCACTTGGATTTATTTCAAGTCCACAAAAATTATTTGGCGTGCTTGATATTCTCGGCCGCCACGTCAAAACTGATTTAACCGCATCCGAAATTTCAAAACTATATTCTATCGGTCAAAAAATTGACTCTTTTAATGTTCGTCTCAAGATTATTGATACGTCGGAAGACTTACTTATACCATCTTATAATGATGCCGGCGCTTATATATTATTGCCGGCAGGAAACGATTTTTCACAAATCCATGACGTTGTTCGCAATATCCTCAATTGATTTATAAAAATGCTTTCAATAATAATCACACATTATAAAACACCCCATCTGCTGAAGCTCTCATTACGCTCAATAGAAGAAACGTGTAAAGATATGAAGCCCGAGATTATAGTTAGCGAATCTGAAGTACAAGATGAAACCAAAGAAATATTGGAGCATGAATTCCCTCATGTAAAGCATTTGGCTTTTACTGAAAATGTTGGTTATGCCAAACTAGTAAACGGGGGTATTTTAAACAGTCAGGGTGAATACATACTAATTTTAAATGCGGACATTGTATTATTAGATAATACCGTTGAGTTTCTAGTTGATTTTTTAACCAAACACGATGAAGTCGGAATGGTCGGACCAAAGTTGTTGAATTTTAACGATACGCATCAATATTCGTGCTTTAAATTTTACAGGCCCTTCACGGTTATAGCTCGAAGAACTTTTTTGGCTAAAACATATTTCGGTAAGAAAGAGATAAAATCTTTTCTTATGCTAAATGAGCTGAATAAAAACGCTAACAAGCCCCTAACGGTTGATTGGTTAATGGGATCGATCATATGCGTTAAGCGTTCCGCTGTAAATAAAGTTGGTCTGTTAGACGAAAGATTCTTTATGTATTTTGAAGACGTTGACTGGTGCAGACGCTTTTGGGAAAATGGGTTGCAAGTTATTTATTACCCAAAAGCACAGGCTTACCACTACCACCAAAAAGCCAGTGATGCCGGCAGGGGAATGCTGGATGTTTTTTTCAACAAACAAACCAGAATACACGCTTCCAGCGCCATAAAATACTTCAAAAAATATCGGGGTAAATCCATGCCAGCTTTAAGATCGCAATCAAAAATATAATTTATGAAACTATTGCTTAAAATTACCGTCCCGGCTTTTTTAATTTTAGCCAGCATCGGCGCCGGTATGATCATGGAATATTACGTCCAACCCCTTGCTTCTTTCGCAGAAAAACAAAATCATAATACCGTTTCGTTAGATACCGACAAGCTGAATAATGTATGGAGCTTACTTAATCAAAAATATGTTAATCCTGATTCCTTGAACAGCCGAAATGCCTTGTTTGGTGCGATACGAGGTATGGTTAATGCTATAGGCGACCCCTACACCACCTTTTTTGATCCTCAAGAAGCTAAACTTTTTCTATCTGATGCTGAAGGTTCTTTTGAAGGTATTGGAGCCGAAATAGGTGTACGCAGAGATTTAATCACCATCATTTCACCCATACATGGAACTCCTGCTGACGAAGCTGGACTCAAAGCAGGAGATATAATATTAAAAATAGATGAAAAACCAACAGCGTCTTTGGGTTTGGACGAGGCCGTATCGTTGATACGCGGCGATAAAGGAACTATTGTCAAATTACTTATTGCTCGAGATGAAAATGACCCGTTTATCAAAGAAATCATACGCGCGCAAATTACTATACCTTCTGTAGCATTAAAGATGGACGGTTCAATTGCGTATCTGCAATTATTCAATTTTACTCAGAAATCCTCGGAAGAGTTCAATGCCGCGGCGCTACAACTCATAAATAATCATGCTCAAGGTATAATTCTTGATTTGAGGAATAATCCAGGCGGATATTTGGAACGATCAGTTGATATAGCCGGTTGGTTCCTGGCGCGCGAATCAGTTGTGGTTATTGAGGAAGATAAAAATCAGCAACGAACTTATGAGAAGTCAAAGGGCAGCGGCAGATTAAAGGATATACCCATGATTATCTTAATAAACGAGGGCTCGGCTTCAGCCGCGGAAATTCTCGCCGGAGCTCTATCTGATAATCTACACGTTCGTTTGGTAGGCACGAATAGTTTCGGTAAGGGTTCAGTTCAAAGCCTTGAGGAATTACCAGACGATTCAGCTGTTAAGATAACTGTGGCCAAGTGGCTTACACCTAACGGAGCTTCAATTAACGACCAGGGGATTAAGCCGGACATTGAGGTAAAACTTACCCAAGAAGACGAGGACGAAAAGAAAGATCCGCAGTTTGAAAAAGCCAAAGAACTTTTGCTGGAATCTTTAAAGAAATGAGTGGTAATACAGATAAAAACAATGTAAGTTACGCCAATATTATAGTTTCTGGTAAAGTTCAAGGAGTATTTTTCAGGACTAACGGACTTAATATGGCTAAGCAATTAGGATTAAAATGTATTGCAGAAAATCAATCAGATGGTACAGTATATTTTACTGTCGAGGGACGCAAAGAAAACATCGATGCCTTCATCGCCTGGTGTCGTAAAGGCCCACCGTTGGCGCAAGTCACGAATGTTGCTTCATTTTGGGATTTGGAGTAAATTATATTAATCATATTAAGTAAACTCGAAGTTTTGAAATCGCAAGCAATCCTTACTTTCATGAAAATAATTCTAATGAAAAACCTGGAGAATGTGGGGGAACAATGGGATGTAAAAAACGTTGCCGATGGCTACGCAATGAATTTTCTTATTCCTCGAGGCCTGGCTATCCCGGCTACACTCAAAACTATCGCGGAAGCAAATAGGAAGAAAGGGGAGTTGATTAAATCTGCTGAAGCCGATCTAGCTAAGGTACAGCAATTAGCCGCATCACTCGGAGATTACGAGATCACTATACCGGTTAAGGCATCGGCGGAAGGAACGCTTTATGCCGGCATTACCGCAAAGATAATCAGCGATGCGCTTCTTAAACAAGGTTTTCATGTACCGGTTAAATATGTTAAATTAGTTGAAAATATACATTCCTTAGGAGAATACCAGATTTTGCTTGCATTTGATCACGGTCTTGAGGCAACTATAAAGGTTATTGTTGAGCCGGTACAGCAAGATGTCTTGATTGAAAATTGATTTTAAAGAGCGCAACGTATACAAAAACATCCCTTCGATAATTAGGGATGCTTTCATTTTTATTTTTCTTCAACTACGCTTACGATATTGGAAATACGCGATCGGCCGTCAAAACGCTTTTTCTTTATGGCCCTGAATTTAACGATTCCTACAGTTAAAGAGAATAATGTATCGTCGGCGGCCCGTTTGACATTTTCTCCAGGCAAAAATTTTGTTCCGCGCTGGCGTATCAAAATAGAACCGGCTTTAGCTCTTTCCCCGGCAAACAGTTTTACTCCAAGCCTTTTAGATATTGAATCGCGTCCTAGTTTTGTAGAGCCCGAGGCTTTTGTCTTAGACATGCTAGTTGTTGCCCACGAGCTACGCGAGTAGATGCAACAATATGCATCTCTTCGAGTCTGAACGACCCGAGCAGAGTCGAGGGATTACTCTTATTGATCAACTTAAAAATAATATACGGATGGATAGTATATGTCAATACGGCTAACATTGCACGACATCAATTATGGAACTTACTTTCTGGAAAAGAAATAAAACTAATCAGAAAGATATATGGATAGCCATAACGGTTGCTTTAATGGTATCCGGTTCTTTTTTCGCTGGCTATCTTTTGGCGCCAAACCCAGAAAAAGGCGCCTTAATCGTCCAAAATATACCCGAAGAAGCCTTAAAAATAGGGGATAATTCGGCTATTAATACCCCTCAAAACGGCCCAAAACAGGTCCTAGGAGCCTTTTTCGGCTCAAGGGATGGGAAAAAGTACTACCCTTTAACTTGCCCCGAAGCGACTAAGATTTCCGAAGATAAGAAAGTCTGGTTTATCTCCAAAGAAGAAGCAGAATCGGCTGGATATCAACCATCTAAAACTTGCTTTTGAAGTCGATTCTAGGCTTTATAGCCTAAAAATAAGCATTTTCTAAAAAGGGGGATCTAAATTTGACAAAATTTTATTTTGTGCTATAAGGTTGTATACAGAACCTTAAAACGTCTTAAAGGAGGCCGTTAAATGCCGGAAGTCGCAAACGGATGGAATGCGCATTGCAAAGAATACAGAAAGGCGGTAGGAAAGGTTCCGTCGGGGGATTTATATGCAATTGTTCTGGTTGTTTCAATTGAAGATCATCCCGAATTGAACCATGCTGAATACTGCGTTCGCTTGGGACAGAAAGACGGCCATTCTGAAATCTCTTTATCGAGCTTTCTGCCGATAGTATTGCGGACAATAACACCAACAGATAAGGATTGGCAAAAGAACTGCAGATTAAATCTTGCCGCAGAAGGATTTGGTGACGCGCCATATATGGAATATCCAATTACGGTACGTTGGAAGCCAAAAAGACTTCTCGTATAACAAGGATAGGGGGGAATATGCCTTTTATCCTTATTTATTTGACATATTGCGTCGTACAATATATCTTTCGCGACGCGAAATGAGCCGCTATTTAAAGTCTTATTTAATATCCTTATAAAAAGGCTTATAGTTTAGGGGTTCTGATAATGGTTCTATCTTTTTTATTGTATTCAAAAAGTCATCTATTGATATTATTTTTATATTTTTCGCTAATTGGTTCTTTTTTCTGCTTATAAACAAATCTACATCAGAGATATCTATCTCAGAATTTGCATATACAAAATAAATATCTATCTGCGAATCCATATTCTTATATACCCTCTCCTTTATATTAACCGAACGTTTTAAAGACCTAATAGAATCCGGATAAAAGATATCTACCGCGAACGTTTTATTCTTTGCATAAATCACAAAATCTGGTCTAATATTAATTCCAATATTTCCTCCCATTGTTTTCCGCGTTGACCGATGAGTTTTGCTAAGGAGCTCCTAGTTTCGCCTTTAGTGAAATCTGTAATATCAAATCCTAATAATTCTCTTAATTTTTAAGTCCACCAAAATTTCTTTGGATTTGCCTAGAGCTTGGTAAGTATTTATAATCATCTACATCAAATGTTGTGGGATAACGACCGTTTTCTTTATAAAATAGATCAAAGCCTTGTTTTATTTTCTCTAAATCCCAATATTTTTCTAAACCACTCCATTTATACTTGCGTTCCGAAATATTTCTTAAATTTTTATCACGCATAAATAATTCCGATCAAACTTTATTTACCGGTTGAATTGCCTGCAGAATGATCAAAACAACTTCCTTGAAGGCCGTAAGTAATATCGTGAATATTTTGAAAGCTACATTGCTTATTTTCTCTATTGTTGCCGAAGGTATATTTGACAGACCGAGATCTTTGAGACTGGGCAAAAACTTAGATCCCAATTTTAAAAATGAATCGCTTGAACCAGAAACTGATATATTATTGCCGTTAACAGAAACATTTATTCCCGGCCCATCACTTTGAGATTCAACATCTGCGGCGTGACTAAATTTAAAAATAAACACGGAAAAAACTATGGCGACGATCAAAAAAGTGTATTTTTTAAAACTCGTATATTTAATCATAACTTTATAAATATTCTAAAGGATCCAAATGTCCTCCTAGGGGTAATGGACCATACCATCTGTCGATAACTTCAAAAGTGCTTGTTGCATAAACCGTAAAATGTAAATGCGAACCGGTCGAAAAGCCAGTTGAACCCATGAAACCGATTACGTCACCCTTACTTACGGTTGCGCCAACCGATACGGCTTGTTTAGAAAGATGCGCATACAAAGTAATGAGTCCATTTTTATGATCTATGGCAACCCATTTGCCATAAGCGTATCGTCCATCATTCCCAACCGCTATAACCTTCCCGTCCCCGGCTGAATATATTGGCGTGCCCAAACCGGTTGATGGTGCCAGATCTATACCGTTATGGAACTGATAGCCGTCATTTATAAAACCTGTTTCAGATGTGGGACCGTAATACTGTGTTATCCGGACTTCGTTAACGGGCCAGGATAAAATCCCTTTCCCTTTAGGCAAAGAACTAGGATCTATAGCAAAACGCAATTTGGCTTCCAGCGCTATTATGTTTTTTTGAATTTCTGTCTGCTGCGATTCTAATTGCTTAACTGATTTTTGGTATACGGTTTCTTGTTGACGGGTATCCTTCAGCAGTATATTTTTTTCTGAACGCTGATCTTCGGTTAATTCTTGTTGCAAGGTTAATTGCGTCCGTAAAGCAACTAGATTGTTTTCTTGGGCCTTAGCATCCGCTTCATCCTTAACTAAATTAGCCGATAATTCTTGAGCAACATTAAGGCGCGTCTTAAGTTCTCCTTCCAATTTCTGAACGCTATATAAGTTTTGAAACATTGAGCTTAGACTCTTGGCGTTTAAGGAAAGTTCTACTATATCCGGTGGTCCAGTCTCATAAATTAATTGCAGGGTTGAAGCAATACGGCTTTTCTCAAGATTTATAGCTTCTTGGGTCTGTTTAATTTTGATTTCTATTTCTTCTATTTTTAATTTGACCTCATCAATTTGTTCTTCGGTTACGGCTATCTCAAGTTCAAGAGCCTCTATTTGTTTATTGAATTTATAGATTTGATTTTGCAATGATCTCTCCTTACTCTGGGCTTCAGCTAAGCTCTGTTTGGCTTCAGCGGCTCTTTGCTGTAAATCCTTAACTTCCTGACTTTTAGCTGCTATCTGCTGACGTAAATCGTCTATTAATCCTCCGTTCGCGACAAAAGGCAATAAAAACAAAAAGCCCATAAATATAAGGGCAAAAATTGTATGGAGATGCCTTCCCATATATTAATGATAACAGAAAAACGTCTTTGATGTAAATTCTAACAAGTTAAAAAGGCCTTAAATAAGGCCTTGTTCTTCGATTGCCGCGCAGGCTTTTTCAAGTTCTTGGGCAAGATATGCATTTGTCTGTCTGGCTAATGGGATAAAAAACTCTTTTGTTTCTTTCAGGTTTCGTGCCTGTTTATCTGGAGTGCAAGCGCTCAAACTTCGTACGTTATCCAAACGGTCAGCTAATTTGAGTATTTTTACATCTTCCGTTGCGTTCGCAATATTAGCAAGATAGGTTTTCTTCTGACGTTTGTTGGGTTTAGGATCCTTGGTCAGCAAACGCACGAGTCTGTATACCCTCGGACCAAAAATCCTTTTTAAGTCTTTCCACGTAAGCAAAAAGGTGTCTTCCATTACGTCGTGAAGTAAAGCGCTTTCATGCATTTCCACATCCCATATGCTCAATTCATCACCAAGAATACGAGCTACTCTTTTGGGATGCTCGAAATAGCGTTCGCCGCTATCTCGCCATTGATTACGGTGGCCGTATTTTGAATGCCTATAAGCCAAACGGGCACGCTCAAGTTTTTCTTCGGAAATCCCATCATTATGATCTTTAAGACTTTTTGCAAATACCAACTCGCCGCGCTGTACTCGCATGACACACCTCATTTTTCAAAGAAGGTGCGTAATTTATAACACGTTTAATTAATTTTGGCAACGGCCTCATCAATGCGTTTTAAAGTCTCTTTTCGGCCTAAACTTTTCGCTATTTCAACCGGACCGGGAGATTTATCTAGACCAGAAAGAGCTACCCGCATCGGCCACAAGACGGCTCCCCTATCCCCATATTTTTGGGCAAGATCCATAACGTCGATTTCAATACGCTCATCCCAATCATTTTCATTGATATGCGAGATTATCTCTTTAATTTTAATAAGCGCGGTTTTGGCTTCAGCTAAACTTTTCATTTTTTTCCACAATAATAAAGTACTGTCGTAAGGCGGCGTATTCTCTAAAAATGAAAAAAGTTCTGGAATATGTGGAATGTCCGACGGCCCGTGCAGACGTTGTTCTATCATTCCAAGCATTGCAGTGGCGGCGTTTGCATTAGAGATAATATGGGCTGGAATAAATTCTTTTATCAGTTCGCGACGCAAATCTACGTCTTTAGGGGTCAACCAACGGTTCTCTTTATGCTTATGATAATAATCATCTAACCAGTTAAGTTTATTGTGATCAAATATCGCTCCGCTCTTGTGAATGCGTTCAATAGAAAATTCTTTTGTTAAGTCGTCCAGCGAAAATATCTCTTGCTCCGTTCCAGGATTCCAACCGAGCAACGCTACAAAATTCAATACCGCCTCGGGATAATAACCTTTAGCAAGATAGTCTTCTACCGCAACATCACCCTGCCGTTTTGAAAGCTTGGAACGATCGGGGTTCAATAGTAAAGGCAAATGAGCAAAATAAGGCACTTGCCAGTCAAATGCTTTATATAGCAAAACGTGCTTTGGGGTTGATGGCAACCACTCTTCGCCACGTATTACATGCGTTGTTCCCATTAAGTAATCGTCAATTATGTTTGCCAAGTGATATGTTGGATAACCATCGCTTTTTAACAAAACATAGTCGTCAAGGAGCTTATTCTGGAAAGAAATCTTGCCGCGTATCATATCCTCAAATGTTGTTTCGTCGCCTTGGGGCATTTTGAAACGAACGACAAATTTCTCTCCAGCAGTTTGTCTTTTTTCAATCTCTTCTGCACCAAGCTTGCGACAAAGTCGATCATAACCCGTAGGAATTTTTGCCCCTTCCTGTTCTTGGCGCAATTTTTCAAGCCGTTCTGGCACACAAAAACACGGATAGGCCTTACCGCTAGCTATTAATTGATTGGCGCTCTGTTGATAGATTATAAGGCGTTGGGACTGTAGATAGGGGCCAAAATCCCCCTTCTGTTCAATATGATCATTTTTTAAAAACGGACCTTCGTCATGCTCTATGCCCATTGCGACAAGTGTTCTTAAAATATTTTCCGCACCTCCTTCCACAAAACGTGATTGATCCGTATCTTCAATACGAATATAAAAAACTCCCTTATGCTTACGTGCAAAAAGAAAATTATAAAGCGCCGTGCGAAAATTACCCACATGCATCATCCCCGTTGGTGAGGGCGCATAACGCACTCTTACTTTTTTACCTGTTTCCATAAAAATTTTCCTCCTGGTTGGATAAATCAATTATTATTTTGGCAATTATCGTTGTCGCTTCCGGTTTGGCAAAACTTTTGGCGGCTTGAGCCATTTGGGACAACATCAACGGATTGGCAAACAATTCTTTTGTTTTTTCTAAAAATATATGCGGAGTGGCATTATCACCCAAAAGCATAATACTCGCGCCGATTTTGGTATATATTTCTGCGTTTTTGAGCTGGTGGTCGCCTGCTGACCCTTGGAGAGGAATAAGAATGCTTGGCTTGCCGGCCAGAGCTATTTCAAATATTGATCCTGCCCCTGCCCGACTTATTATAACATCGGAAGATTTATAAGCCTCAACGAGTTCTTCTGCGGAAAGAAAAGGCCGCAGATGATAAAACTTGGCCAGCTCCGGATTTTTCTCAAGAACCGTTTGTGATTCAAGCGACATATCCTTAAAATTTTTATCGCCGCATTGATGAATAATATCGGCAAAACCCAAGAGTTGCGTGAGGGTTTCCATAATAAGCGCGTTTATTTCTTGCGCTCCTTGACTGCCGCCTAAAACCAGAAGCGTTTTTCGTATCTTTGAATTATCATGCGATGTATCCAAAAACTTAGAAAATTCGCTGACTATTTCTTTTCTTATTGGGTTGCCAGTCAAAACTGTTTTACTTTGTGGGAAAAATATCTTGCTAGATGGGAAAGATAAGACTATTTTGCTAGCCAGATGCGAACTAATTTTATTGGCTAATCCAGGAACTGCATCGGATTCATGAATTAAAATCGGTATCTTAAATAACCAGGCGGCTAATACCGGGCTAAAACCTCCAAAGCCACCTTTACTGAATACTACATCCGGCATGATTTTCCACATATGCCATATTGCTAAAACGATAGATACGGGAATCTTAATCATTTCCCATAAGATTTTTGGCGTAAAATAACGCGGAATTTTCCCAGCGGGTATTATTATGACTTTGATTCCCAAATGCTTCAAAGCGTCCACGCCAAATCCGTTAGGTCCTAAAAAATAAATATCTATATCTGTATCTGTAAGAATGCTTTTCAATTCCGAGATAAGGGCAATAATGGGAAACATATGACCACCAGTACCGCCTCCAGAAACAACCAAGCGAAAATTTTTAAGATTAGCGTTCATGCTTCTTCGTTAATTCTAGATATGCCAAAAATTACTCCTATAGAAATTAAAGTTATGGCTAAAGACGATGAGCCGTAGCTTACAAAAGGCAGGGTTATGCCAACCAAAGGCGTCAAAGACAAATTACCCGCCATATTCAATAATGCCTGTATTACTATCCAGGACGTCAAACCGAAAGCAAAAAGTTGTAAGAATTCGCTTGATGCGCGTAATGCTATCCTAAAACCTCGCCAGGCTAATAAAACAAACATAACAATAAAAGTTGCTGAACCCACAAGACCAATTTCTTCCCCCATTACTGCAAATATTGAGTCACCAACGGGCTCAGGTAAATACAAGAATTTTTGTCTAGAAAAACCAAAACCGCGTCCAGTTAGTCCGCCAGAACCTATGGCTAGCGTTGCCTGACTTATTTGATAGCCATGTCCCAACGGATCTGACCCCGGGTTAATAAAAGCCGTCAATCGGTTCAAACGGTATGGAGCTACCATAATCAACAAAATAAGAACAAGCGCACCTAAACCAAGGGTTCCAAAAATATGTTTCATTTTAGCTCCAGCAACAAACAGCATGGCCAAAGCCGTAAACGACAAAACGCCTAAAGTGGAGATGTCCGGCTGCAAAATCAAGAATATACCTACTGTTCCGGAAATGGCCAAAAATGGTAACAAGCCTTCTTCAAATGAACCAAGTTCATCTTTATGTTTAGAGAGCCAAGCCGCCAGATAAAGTATAAATGTAAATTTGGCTATTTCGGCAGGCTGAAAACCTAAAGGCCCAAACGATATCCAACGATGAGCGCCGCCTGCGCCATAGCCAACGTCAGGAATAAAAACTAATACTAAAAGTAGTATGGTCAAAACCATAAGCGGAAAAGCTAAAGCTCTCCACAATCCTTCTTTGATGCGTGAAGCGACGAAACCCAACAAAAGCCCCAAGGGAAGCCCAAGTATCATCTGGCGTGAAATATAATAAAATGGCTGATCAAAATCCGCAGTCCCTTGAACCACGGAGGCGCTGGTTAACACCAAAAGTCCGCTACCAAGCAAGGCTAGGGATAAAAAAATTAAAATTCTATCGCCTTTGAAATTCATAGTTCAGAGTTTTATGCTAAAAACAGCATTTTTGAATTTATCTCCGCGATCAAATTCATGAGCAAAAAGGTTAAACGATGCGGCTCCGGGGGAAAGCAAAACTATATCTCCGGCTTCGGCTCGTGCTCGAGCTTCTTTAACTGCTATATCTAAATTGTTTATACCCTTGATAAACTTATTCCAGCTTAAATTGTTTAATTCTTTAAGCAAGGCGTTTGAAGCCGAACCCTCTAATAATATTAAAAATTTGATGCCCTTAACTATTTCTTCAGCCAAAAAAGCATAAGAAAGATTTTTATTTTCGCCTCCGGCAATCAAAATAATCCTATCTTTCGGGTATGAATTTATTGCCGCATAAGTTGCATCGGGAGTTGTAGATGAAGTATCGTTTATATATCTTATGCCGTTCAATACAGCTAACTCTTCAAGGCGTCCTTGAGGAGGTCTGAAAGAAATTATTGCCTCGCGTACAATATCGGCATGGATATCTTTTATTGGCGAATCTGGATGCTTTAGAATTGCCCCTATTGCCGCAACGGCCGCAACAACATTCTGTGTATTATGACGTCCCTTAAGCGGTATATCCTCTACGTTCATCAGTGCTGTCTGTCCAAAAAAATCGGAGAATATACGACCATCATTAATAAAAACTGCCAATGGAGTTTCCGATGAATCCCCTGCCGTACTGAAGAATTTTATACGGCTCTTGCTGTTTCGTGAAGCAGTTTTAACATATCTGTCATCAAAATTTGCCACCAAAAAATCTTTTTTTGTCTGAAATTTAAAAATCAATTTTTTGGATTCGCCATACTCTTCCATAGAACCATATCGGTTCAAATGATCCGGCAAAAGATTCAAAAAGGCAGCAACTTGAGGACTCCAATTATGGCCTTCTAGATCCTCTAGTTGCCACGAAGAAAGCTCCAAAACGACCACATCTTTTTTTTTGATCTGCGGCAGAATTTCAAGAACAGATATCCGTATATTTCCGGCAAGTAATGTTGCAACACCGGCCGTCTTTAAAATATGCGCAATAAGTGAGGCTGTTGTGGATTTGCCCTTTGTACTGGTAATACCCACGGTAAACGCCAAGTTGCGTTCAACAAATAACCCGATATCGCTGGTTATTTTTATTCCGTGGGCGCGGGCTAGAACAAGCCAAGGAGAATTTACCGGCACACCAGGGTTTTTAACTATTAAATCCGCCTCAATAAAATCGTCCTTGTCATGTCTGCCCAAGATAAAACGCACCGGCAAACCCTTTAACGCTTCAAGAGCCGGCGCCAATTTATTTTCATCACGTAAATCGGTTGCGGTGATAACCGCGCCCTCTTTGGCCAAAAATTTTATTGTTCCGATCCCACCGCCATGCAAGCCTATACCCATTACGGTCACCTTTCTATTTTTGAGACTTTGCATAGTTTGTATCTTATTTTAAAAAGTCCGTTGTTTCTTACGGACTTTCTAACCTTTTCGTTTTATCACCCGACCCGCATAAACACCGCTTAGGCCCTTGGGATTCAGGGCAATCTTGCCGTTAACCAAAACATATTTTATGCCAACCGGATATTTAAACGGATTTTTGAAGCGCGAGCGGCTGGCTATTGTCTTGGGGTCAAATATAACTACATCCGCCATAAAACCCGGCATTAATTTACCCCTATCCGATAAACCTATATGTTCTGCCGGCTCCGAGGTCATTTTTGAAATTAAATTTTCCCAAGGCATATTCCATTTCCTGGCACCTATAGCCAAAGCTCTGGGGAAGGCTCCAAAGGAACGCGGATGCGGAAATTCATTTGTACTACTCCAAGACATATCGTAACCGGCTCCGGCGGTTGCAATAAAAGATGCCTGGTGGGCAAAAAAACCTTGCAAATTTATTTTAGAAATATCAGCCATAAAAATACTGACCCGCCCCTCATTGGCAACCATGACATTGCATAATGCTTCAGCATACGATACGCCTTGGTTGCTGGCGATTTCGGCTATCTTTTTGCCCGCAAAAGTTTTATCGCGATGAACAGTACCTATTCTTATCGTGCCTAAAAGTTCCTTGTATGGCCCGTTATCCATCTCTTCAATAATTTTTGCTCGTTCTTTGTTCTCTTTAAGGCGGTTTAACATTACTCGCCTGCCGCCTTCCTGCGCCCAATGCGGGAAAAGCAGATATAAAACAATATACGATCTTAGATAAGGGTAAACATCAAAATGTACCGGAAGATCTTTCTTAATAGCCTCGTCTATAAGCTCAATAACTTGTTTGGCCAGATGCCAAGAAGAAGGACCGCTTACTTTCAAGTGAGCAATCTCTGTTTTTACTCCGGTTTCTTTGACCAAATCCAAGACCTCATTGATGCTGTCTAAAATTTTCTCTCCTTCGTCGCGCAAGTGAACGCTGAAAAGGCCTTTTCTTTCCGCTACCATCTTAACCAACGGTAAAAGTTCATTCTTGCCGGCCGGGCGGCCGTGCAAATACGCCGGCGCAAAAGACAAGCCAAACGCTCCTTCGTCAAGGGCATCCGATAACAGGCGGCTCATTTTTTTAATATTTGCTTCACCGGCTTCTTCCATAGAATGGTCAAGAAAGCCGCGTCTTAAGGTCGCATGTCCCACAAGGCTGGCAAAATTTATGCCCAAGTTGAATCCCGAAAGCGCATCAAGATATTCACTGAATCTTTCCCAGTTAATATTAACTCCACTTATATCGCCCCATTTCTGCACCGATGTTATCAACTCTCCGCGTATCAATGGAGCCAAAGAAGAGCCGCAATTGCCGAGCAGAGCCGTGGTAATCCCCTGCCTCAATAAACTTTCCGATGATGGTGTTTTTAAGATTGTAAGATAAGCATCAGAATGATTGACTATATCTACAAAGCCCGGCGCAACAAAAAGGCCTTGAGCGTCAATGATATCGCCGGCTTTAATATCGGCAAAAGAGCCGACGCCTTCGATCTTGCCGTTTGATATAGCAATATCGGTTTGTTTGGCCGGCGTATTTGTACCGTCAAGCACTGTTCCGTTTTTAATTAGAATGTCCATAATTCCCTAAAAATCCTAAACTCTAATATCTAAATCCTAAACAATATCAAAATTTACTCGATAAATTTAAAGGTGGAAAGAATTTGATCAAAAATATTTTCGATAGATACATTAATTGATTTAGCGCTCTCATTATCACCCAATTCTTCCTCAAACATCACAAGTTGTTTTTCGATCGGAATGCTAGCTATTAGAACATATTGACCGTATGCGTTAGTGCTGCTTACTCTACTATAATAAACTCCGTTTTGGTTTTTTATACATTCTATTTTATCTGATTTACATATTACAGCTAATATTTCATCTAATGTTTGATTATTATATTCAGCTATACTGCTAATACTTATACCGTTAGTATGGCCTTTTAAAGATATGGGCGGATTTATGACAACATATAAATCCTTATAAATCTGAGTAGATCCTGAATCTATATTCCAATCATTGGGGTACATAAATTCAAACCCATATTTTTCATTGCGATAGGTTTTCCAATCTGATATATCTCCTAATTCTGTATTATTTTGGGCTTTTTGTTCTGCTTCTGTCTGTTTATCTTGTGCTACGCGCAACATTTCCGAAGCCTTTTTGTTTTCCTGCCATAAAACATAGCCTCCGCCGCCGAGAATTAAAGCTGCAGTCGCTAAACCGCCTACTGCTATACCGATCTGTACCTTAGTAATAATCATACGATAACGTAAAGCTAAAAGCGAAAAGCATAAAACTATTTCTTAACTTTTTGATTTGCTGCTAACAAGACAAAGTTATCAAAATATGGCTGCAAATTTTTGAAAGAAGTATTATAAAGTTTTCCTCCGTACACCGCGTCGCAGAAAACTTCGCGCGCGCGTGCTATCTCCCATCTTCTACCTCGCCAGCGCTCATCGCTTAATGTTAAATCAAAAAGGTCAAGCGCGCGTTCAACCGCTCCCCAAAATAGTCTTTCGTCTTTATGCTGCCAGCGCGCCGCACGCGATACTTCACTTCCGATATTGCCAAGCTGTTGAGCAAGGGGAAATTCAAACCACCTGCCGGCAGCTAAACCTTTATGTATGAAAGACGCCATATAAGTTATTCAAGAATGAGTTTTCTAACAATCTGTTTAATTTTTTCCTGTATTTCATCGCTATCAACGGAACGAGATCGGTTATTAAAGACCGGTTTCAAATTAATCATTGAATCAAATTCTATCCATTCCTTCTCGTCTTTTTTTGGATAAATATTAATTCCCCATGTATATTCTCTTTTTGATCCTTCTTTTTCCGTTAGCTCAACTTCTTCATCTGCGTGAAGTTCCCCGCCCAATGCCATAATCCCTTGTTCTATATCTACAACCGCTTTGACTAAATCGCCGAATTCTTCTTCAGCAAGCCTTTCTACCTCCTCTCTCTTCATGGGCATTTTAACTATAATTATCGGCATATAAAGCAAGATTTAAATTAATCGCGCTTTAATTGGATGGCCCATAAAACGAGCGGCTTGTTTTGAAAAGCCTTTGGGCAGGTCGCTGACGTAAAAGCGGCGGTGCGGATACTTGTTTAACTTATTTAGGTAATTCCTCGTCGTCAAAACTCCTTGAGGTTTCGCTTTTTGTTGCCTAACAAAAAGCTCAATCTTTTCGGCCGTCTGCACTGCAGGATTAATGATTTTAACCTTATCCCCCATCATATCACGAACCAGTTTGGCTATAAACGGATAGTGAGTGCAGCCTAAAATTACCGTGTCCACACCGGCTTTTTTAAGTGGGTTGACATATTCTCTCAAAATGGATTTGGTTTCGGGTCTGTACTCCCACCCAGCTTCTATTAAAGGTACCAAAAGCGGTGCTGGAACCGAAACAACTTTATAACCCGGTAATAAGCGCTCATAAATTCTGGAATTAACAGTCGTTGGTGTGGCCAAAACGCCTATTTTTTTATTTTTTGTAGCTTCTTTTGCTGCTTCAACCGCAGGCTCAATAACATTAAAGGTTTTTGAATTCTTGAATATTAGGCTGATTTTTTTATTTGCGCCTTTGGTTTTTAAAATCGCGGCGGACGCGGTATTGCAGGCAATAATCGGCATGGTCGCGCCTTTAGCTTTCAAGAATTTAGAATTCTGTATGGCATAATTTACGACCGTTGAGGCTGTTTTGGTACCGTAAGGCAGACGTGCCGTATCTCCAAAATAAACATAAGAAACGCCGGGTATGCGGCGTTCTATTTCTCGTGCGACGGTCAATCCGCCGATGCCCGAATCAAATATTCCCAATACAACATTTTTCATATCTTATCCACTTAACCTTATTATAACACCGATAAGTGCCGCGACAGCTGATATTATCCAAAAGCGCATGGTTACTTTATAAGAAGGCCAGCCTAATGCTTCAAAATGATGGTGGAGAGGCGCCACCAAAAAAACCTTTTTGCCGCGTAAACGCTTAGATGCCAATTGTATTATTACTGAAGATGATTCCAAGACTAAAATAAGGGTTATTATCGGCAAAACAAAAACTGAATCGGTAAGAAAAGCAAAAACCGTAACAACGGTAGTCAAACCCAATATACCCGTCTCGCCCATATAAAAACGCGCCGGAGGAATGTTAAACCAAAGAAAAGCAAGAAGTGCACCCATTATCACCCCAGCCATTGCTGCCAGATCTATCTGGTTATTGAAAAAAGCTATTATGCCGAATGCCGCAAAAATCGTTGCAAAAACCCCGCCAGACAAGCCATCAAGCCCATCAACAACGCCTCCGCTAAATACTCCGAGCATGACTATTACGAACAAAGGAATGTATAATACGCCGATATTAAAATCGCCAACAAATGGAACATGTATCATGCTCTGTTCTAACCTGAAATAAAACCATAGCGCTCCGAGAAGCCCTATAAAAGCTACGACCATTAACCGTCGCGAAAACCTCAGACCCCCCGCGGCATAACCACCTTTTTTATATATCTGTAAAAGATCATCGAGAAGACCGACCAAACTTGCCGCGACCATTGTAGCCAAAGGCAGCCAGGTCTGATTGCGGCTCAAAAAATTAATTTTCTGTAAAACAGGACCGCCTACAAATAGAGACAAAAGATAAAAAATTATCGCTGTGCCCAAAACCGTAATCCAAATCAGTAAACCGCCCAGGCGAGGAGTACCTATTTCCTTTCCTTCGTGCAATTTGGCAAAAATAGGCGTGCCTGAACCATCAGGACTTTTTTGGCGCACCTCCTTGCGCCACATTTTGTATTTATACATGTAATGCGTGAGCAGAGGTGTCCAAAAAATTGCCGCGACAAAAGCAAGGGTGCTTAGGGCAAGAACCTTAATGATACTTGGGCCAAAGTCCGCGGATAGATACATGTGTGTATATATATTTACCAGTGATAAGCCTTGCTAAGCCATTCAAGTATGGCGCGCATGTCGCCGAAACGATCTTGAGATCCCAGAATCACGGCATAAACCACAGGCAAAGACTCCTTGCGTTCGATTGCGCTGGATTCCGGCGGCCGCCAAGCTACGACCAAAGATTGCCCGGCCTCATCCGTAAATCCGGTTTTGCCCGCAACAACGCCGGGAAAAGAACCTAACAGCCAATTTGAAGTTACAAAACGGTGATATATTTTGCCGTCCAGAGATCTGGTTTCATAAATAGATTTACTCAAGAGATTTTTTAGAGTCTCTATATTTAAATCGCTGCGGAAAATATTGATTATACCTTTTGCGGTAGCGTATTGACCGGTCTCATCCAAACCAGAAGGATTTTTGAAACTAGCATCATTAATGCCCATATTTTTAACCTCTTCATTCATCAAAGATATGAATTTATCCCGGCCCATGTATCCAGCTAAGGCTTCGGCGGCATCGTTACTGGAAGGCAAAAGAAGTGCGGCTAAGGCATCATAAAAACTTAAAGATTCGCCGGCAAAAAGATCACCGGCCTTGCCTTCGGTAGCTGCCGCCTCGGCGGATACTAAAATAGGCGCCGAAGGCGGTATATATTTTAAAGCAATAAAAGCGGTGACAAGCTTGGTCAAGCTTGCGACAGGTCTCTTTTCATTCTCGCCTTTGTTGAGAAGTATCGTATTGGTCTGCCCATCCAGAACAAAATAGCTTTGGGCAGTAATTTCAGGAATCTGGACCGACCAATCGCGAGCCGGGAGAATGGTTGGCGGCGGGGCAAGATAAGAAATAACTAAAGGCTCGGAATTATCCGGCTCGTCTATTTCCCCTCCTCCATTCTCCAAATTTATATCTACCGATATGGATTGCGTTAAGGAAGCCTTGGATAGAACTAAAGTTGAAGTTATTTTTGAAAGTATACGATTTACATCGGTATAAACTCCGACGATTATAAGCAAAAAAATGCCCAATAAAACCAGCGAACTTGAAAAATGCTGTTTAGAATTCATAACTGAAATTATAAAATGTGCCTTTGTTGTTCCCGATCCTTGCCAGGAATTACAACAAAGTGCATCTCTTCGAGTCTGAAGACTCTTCAGAACCTGAATGGCCTGAACGATCCGATCGAAGTCGAGGGACTATCTTAAATTATATTTCTGGTTTTTTAACCGACAATCCAAGCTCGCGTAACTGTTCAAAACTTACTTGAGCGGGGGCATTCATCATCAAATCGCGTCCATCACCGGTTTTTGGAAAAGCGATGACTTCTCTTATATTAGGCTGGCCAGCCAATATCATTACCAACCTGTCCATGCCCCAAGCGATGCCGCCATGTGGCGGAGCGCCGTAGTGGAAAGCCTCAAGCATATGGCCAAAATTATTCTGTATTCGTTCTTCATCAAAACCCATTATCTTGAACACCGCTTCAAGCGCTTCAGCCTTGTGGTTACGAATGCTTCCCCCACCTATTTCCCAACCGTTCAGCGTAACGTCATATTGCGTGGTAAGTATTTTTGAAATGTTCTTTTCGGTCAGCAAATCTTTCATAAATTCTGGTTTTGGCGCAGAAAAAGGATTGTGAGTAAAGGTCCAGGATCCATTATCGGTTTTTTCAAAAAATGGAAAATCAATCACCCAACAGAAAGCAAGAAGGTTGGGATTACTTTTATCTTTGCGCATGTCTGGTCGGTCGGTACCATATTTTTTTATCGCCTCGTCATAACTTATACGCGGAAAGGGCATTTCTTGTATTTCTTTATCAGGACAAATCGCCTTAACCAACTCTACCAACATGCGTTCATTCAAATTCATTACTTCTTCTTGGCCGACAAAACTCATTTCTAAATCCATCTGCGTGAATTCCGGCTGCCTATCTCCTCTGGTATCTTCATCGCGAAAACATCTCGCTATCTGAAAATATTTTTCAATACCTCCAACCATCAATAACTGTTTATATTGTTGCGGAGATTGCGGCAAAGCATAAAAACTTCCCTTATGCAGACGCGATGGCACTAAATAATCACGCGCGCCCTCGGGTGTGGATTTGGTCAAAATAGGCGTTTCTATTTCCAAAAACCCTTCTTTATCCAGAAAATCGCGTATAAATTTTATTATTCTGTGCCGGAGAGCCGTATTTTTATACCGCGTTGGGCGCCTAAGGTCTAAGTAGCGGTATTTCATTATTAATTCTTCGGAAACCTCTTGCATGGCCCGCTCATCAGAAATATCAAATGGCGGTGTTAAAGATTCGGAAATTATCTCTAAATTGCTGGCTAAAAGTTCAACATCGCCGGTAACCAACTCCGCATTCCTTGCATTTGCCGGCCTTTCGTTAATCTTGCCTTCTATAGCCACTACCCATTCGGAACGCAAGTGTTTGGCATTCTCATAAACGCCTAAGCCCGCTTCATCGCGGCTTGGCGCAAAAACAACCTGCAATATGCCGGTTCGATCACGCAAATCTATAAAAATTATTTTTCCGTGGTCGCGTCTGACATGTACCCAGCCAGCTACCTTAACCTGACGGCCTTTATTTTCTGTTGTTTTTGCTATGGGTATGCGTTCCATCTGCTAGTTGTTGCCCACGAGCCGCGCGAGTGGATGCAACAACTGCATCCCGAGCGCAGCGAGGGATTACTTTAGCCTCGCCCAGGGATTACAGCAACGTTGCATCTCTTCGAGTCTGAAGACTCTTCAGAACCTGAATGGCCTGAACGACCCGAGCGAAGTCGAGGGACTACTTTTATTATTTATATTTATTTATAGCATATATATATGCTATTGCGCATCCACCAAGGCCAGTTGTATCAGATGTTCTAATAATTCGGCGAAACCCAAACCTCTAGCTTGAGCCTGTTTTGGCAAAAGCGACTGATCGGTTAGACCTGGCAGAGTATTTATTTCAAGTATATGAGGTACGTTATTTTTTAAGATCATATCAACCCTCGAATAGTGTCGCGCGCCTATTGCTGCATGAGCCCTTAAAGCCGCCTCCCGTGCCAGCTCAGCCACTTTGTTGTCTATTGGTGCGGGAGTTATCTCCATGGTTTCTCCGGAATATTTTGCCGAAAAATCAAAAAAATCATGTTTAGGAGGAGGTATTATCTGCGTTAAAGGAAGCGCAAATATCTGCTTTGTTTTTAAATCCTCAAGCACGCCACAAGTAATCTCAATACCATCTATATATTCTTCCACCAAAATTACTGATCCAAATTTCCATGCTTCGGCCATTGCCGGCACCAACTGTTTGACATATTTTGCAAAACTAACTCCTACCGAAGAACCAGCCTGTGCAGGTTTAACAAGCCATGAGCCGTTTGGCATAACACGAATTATTTCCTTAGCTCTTTCTTCAGGCGGCAGAGAATTTTTAATCATAACCATGCCTTCAGGAATATTTAATCCTGATGCTCGAAAAATTACTCGGCTGATGGATTTGTCAAAAGCCAAGGCGCTTGCTCCCACGCGCGAGCCGGTATAGGGAACGCTGAAATTTTCCAATATGGCTTGCAAATGTCCGTCTTCACCCCATTGACCATGCGTGGCAAGCAAAGCAACCTTTATATCAGATAATGCCCTTTCTATGGAAACGGTTTTGCCGTCAACATGCCAATAGCCTTCTTTACTTACAATTATCGGTTTTATATTACGGTATCGCTCCGCCAAGACGCGCAAAATCATCTGCCCGGAATGAAGAGAAATCTCGTGTTCCGAGGACGGTCCGCCCATTATTACCGCTATTGACTGCGCCATGCTCTAATTTTCGCATAAAAAAAGCCGCGTAGCGAGCGCAGTTGGTAAAGCGATAAATAAAGCTTAAATGTCACCCTCTCGACAATTCTTTTCTTAAATTTTCCGCTTCTTGGAGTATAAATTTGGGGAAATCGGGCATGTACTCTTCCAAAAAAGCTAGTTTTATCTGGTCATCTAAATTGACATCGTGAAAAAGCTTTAAAAAGCGTTCGGCTACTTTCGGCGACATTGCGTCATGAGCGCGTTTTATAGCGCGCAAAAGAATAATATGCTGGGCATCGGCCGAAATCTTATCTCGGTCTTCTTCAGGAAGTAAATTAAATAAATCCAACGGATCGGTCATAAAAAATTAAATTTTTAAGCCCCGGCCTTAGCTTTTTCTGGCGAACCCTCAATCATACGCTTGGCCCAGGCAGGCGCGTCAGAATATAATTCGCTTGAAAACAGGTCCTTAACCACCCATTTCATTGTTTTTTCTATGGCCCACGTAAAAAGCCACAAGAAACTTAAGCCCAAAACGATCGCGCCGCCTTTAAGCGCTCCTTTGTCTATTTTACCCAAACCAGCTTTTTGCAAAAGAGCTTTTGCTGCCAGCATTGGAGCTGTTGGTGCAGCTATAACATATTGTTCATGATCATTAAGCCAATTTTCTATTTGGCCGAATTTTTGCCCAAGAGCTTGCATTTGCGGTGTTTCCTTAATCTTTGATAGTTTTTCTTGTACAGCATCACGCCTGCGCAATAATTGTTCAAGTGTGTATTCGCCTAAACTTATTTCTTCTTTGCCGAGCTTCGCCAATAAAATATCAGCCTCGGCTTCTTTAACCAATGCTGAATTCCTGAAAGCCGTCTTACTGAAAGCGGATATCGCTTCATAATCAGCGCCGTTCTTCCAGGCCAAAGTGTGTACTATACTCTTGACCGCTTCGTCATGAACCGCATCATCTTCAAGAAGTTTAAGCGCCACTTTGGCATTTTCCAAATTTCCTGCCCCGGCCATGTGCGCCGCAATCAATTTCAAGGCACGGTTTCGCTGTTCTTCATCTTCAATAAGCGCTGTCTTTAAAAGCAAGCCCGTGAATTCCCTTTTTGCTTTTTGGATTTTATATGCTTCAAGCCGTTCGGCAGAAATACCTTGAACGTCTTTCATAACGGCAAATCTATCAGAATGCAATACTTCATATTTTTTTCTTGCCTGCGCAATTTTAATTTCGGCCTTATCCATTTCTTCAGCTGAACCAGCTCCAAGCAAGTTTTGAGTGGTATCATTGAGCCTTCCTTTCGCTTGCCTTTCTTCGGTAGATTCGTATTTAGATATAACTTCCACCAAAGCGGAGTTTTTCAAATCACCCGCAGCCAAAGCTCGGTTGGCCAATCTTATTTCTTCACGCAGCTCATCCGCTGCTTTTTCGTCCATCCGTCCATTTTGAACCGCATCTTTCAAATATTCCACACCGCTGTAAAAAATGCCGCGAGCGTAAGCCTCAAATTCAAAATTATCATTTAACAAATTTATATGTTTCGTTTCCGTGACCGCATCGGATTCAACTATTATATTCTCGGTCTGAATATCCGGGTTTGAATCCGGTCTTTTTGTTTCTTTGTAAGCTTCTTGTTCGGGCATAGGATTCTCTGGATTAAACATATCTTAATTATAATATAAATTTCTTACTTTGTCAATAATTTTATCTGTTGGTTTCTCCGGGCACGAATGTTGCCGGACCGCTGGTATTTGCGGCAAGCTTAGAACGGCTGAATATCTCGTTTTCAACTTCTGCTTTGGGCCGGCCCCAGCGCATACGCGAAAGTTCTTTCAATGCCGCTATCGCATCCGGATTACCAGGACTTGGCGGAAACAATTCGGTATTGAACGGCAGGGTATTTTTACCGTGTACCATTAATTTCACATAATTACTGAAATTATCTATATTAACCAAATCTCGCTCATTAAAAACCGGGGCGAATTGTTTAACCAAAAACTCTGCATCCTTTGAACCTACACGGAAAGAAATTATTGATCCCACGTTGCCAAAAACAGCTTCGCGTATCTGATCGCTTAATTGCGAAATAAATTGATGAGCAATTATTAGATCCAGTTTGTATTTCCGCGCTTCGGAAAGAATAGTAGATATAGAATCGGTCGTGAAATTCTGAAACTCGTCCACATAAAGGAAGAAATCTTTGCGGTGTTCTTCGGCCATGCTGGCGCGGGACATGGCCGCCATCTGCATTTTGGCAACCAGCACAAGACCCAAAAGCGATGAGTTGACTTCACCGGTTTTGCCTTTAGAAAGATTGGCTATGAAAATCTTGCCGCTATCCATTATTTCTTTCAAGTCAAAACCCGACTTTGCCTGACCGATTATATTCCGCAGCATTTCATTCTCAACAAAACGGCCAACCTTGGAAATAAGATAACCCAACATTTCTGACTTATGAAACTCTGTAGTTTTAGCCATCTCTTTTTCCCAAAAAGCCTTGACCATGGGATCACGGACTTTTGCGACTTTGGTGGCGGCGAAGACTTCATCAGTAAAAATGCGCGGTATTTCAGCTATGGTACCCGGATCTTCGGCATCGGCCATTAGAGTAAGCATGGCATTGCGCATATTGTGTTCAAACATGGGGCCAATTACTTCTGGTGGAAACAACTTTTCAAAGATGCGGATCATTTCTTGCACCGCAAAATCTTTTTGCTCCGACGTTTTCCACTCAAGCATATTTAAGCCTATTGGTCTTTCTGTATCTGAGGGATCAAAATATATCACGTCTTCGGCTCTTGTACGCGGTACAATCGCAAGAACACTGTCGGCCAAATCACCATGCGGATCAATTACTCCAACGCCGTTCCCGGCAAGTATATCCTGACGAATCATTTCCTGCAGAAGCGTGGTTTTACCTGTTCCAGTTTGACCTACTATATAAAGATGTCTTCTTCTGTCTTCAATAGCCATGCGCACTAAGGTTTCTTGGCCGCGATAAATGTTACGGCCAAGGATAATACCTTCTTTGGACAAATCAACCGGTGGGGCAGACGGCCTAGCTTTAAGAAACTCTACTTTCGGCGTATCCAATGGAACGTTGGGAAAATGAAATATGCTGGCGATTTCCTCGGAACTTAAAGCGATGCTTTCTTCCGACCTGAATATCCTGAAAGCGTAGCGGAATAAAAGATTTTGCAAGGACTTGCCGCTTTTGCGCCTACTTCGGAAACTATTCAAATGCGGGTCGCTGAACTGCGCAAAAGCGCCTTCCATATGGATTAAAATCTCTTCGGCTTCGGGTTCGCTTGGCGCCGAAGCTATAAGTCGTATATTTGTATCAAAAAAAAGTTTTGAGCTTTTGTTTTCTACGGCTTTAATGATCTCCTGATGCATTGGGGTTATGGGTTGTTGGGATTCCGCAAACCATGGCGTACTTGCGTTGAGAGGACTCATGCGATTTTGTTGCTGTTGCGTTGCTTGGCGCTGCATTTCCTTATTGCTTTTGCCACCCAAAACTTTACCCATCTCGATTAAGACAGAATGAACGCTGACAGTGACTTCTCTTTTGGCTCTGAAGAAATCGTGGCCGCTTTTTTGCATTTGTTTAGCTATCCTTACACTCAACTTTCTTTTTCTGTTGCCGCCCGGTCGTACAACTAACTGTATCGCTGCGCCCTCGCCGGTCTCTTTTAGTTTGCTTAACGCGTTGGTTATGGTTTCTAAAGGATCTACTTCAAGATTACGGTAAGTTTTTATAGGAAGCGCCCAATGATTAGATAAGACAAGAGTTGCTCCGGCGCTAATGCCTTGCGGATGAAAAATGTTGTAATCGTTAATTGGCATTATTTCGGCATCAGGATAAAGGCCGTGCACGGCTTTTTCAAAGGCGCTAACCCAACGCCGTGGAGCGGCATAATAAAAAGTTATCTCCTCGCCTACATTTGGACTGGCGATCTCAAAAACAATATACGGCCGGCCCAAAATTAATCCTAATATCCCACGTTCGCGCATCTGTGTGATACCTGACAATAATTGTTCCATAATACCTATCAAATCCTTTTGGGATCTTTGTTGCTTTTCGCCTACTTCCCTTTCAGTAAAAACTCTGGGCAGTCGCACTCTTACCAAAGTTAAATTAAGCGCGCGTATTAAAAGATAGTGTTCGCTTAAACGAGAAAATATAAAATAACCCGCCAAGGCTAATATTCCGACGAAAATAAAAAATATCATATGTGCTTTACTCAAGTATTATTTTCTTTCTTTTAACCAATTCGTTGAAAAACATGCTGGTCAACGCGTCATGCAAAGAATCATAAACAAAAGGATCATTCAGACTTTTGACTACTTCAATGGCATGGTCAATACTTTGCTCAAGGGCAATATTAACCAAAATGGCAACCTGTTTGTCTGGAGAAATAGAAATAAGTTCTTCTTTGCTAGGAACTTTAGTTGTGCTTTGGCCCTGTTTCATTATCGGTTGCGCAATAAATTGGGGCGTATTGGCGCTGATCATACGTTCGGCCACCGCCTCGCGCACTATTTCTTTTTCAGGCTTTTGTTCTTGCGTGCCACTCAAGGCCTGCCGCTTTTCTGCAAGCCTAGCCTCCAAAGCGGCTATTTCCTGTTCTATATGTTGCGGCTGTTCAGTCATTTTAATAAAAATGCTTAATTCCTATGTATATTATAACACAAAAGAACGATTAAACCGATTTTAGATTTTTATCTATAAACAAAAAGGACAAAACTGTCCCTAAAATAAAAAGCAGAATTATGATAAATTTCGCAATACCGGCAAAAATTATAGATAAAACTCCGGCCACGGATGTTATAACGAGCAAAAAAACTAAAATTTTCTTCTCGCTCCATCCGCGCTTAAGTAAACGATGGTGCAAATGAGTGGCATCACCGACAAAAATACTTTTGCGGCGCATAAACCTTCCGGCAATGACCCATAAGACATCTATTAAAGGTATGGCAAAAACCAAAAAAGTCGTAGCAACTTTGGCGCCGGCAAAAACCGACATAGCGCCCAAAATAAATCCTATAGCTATGCTTGAACCGCCAAGATATATCTTAGCTTTAGGAAAATTCCAGATAAAAAATCCGAGGGTGGCACCGGCCAAAATAGATGAAAGTATGGCTACCGGCGGTTGAAAAACGCTTGCTGTTAAGGACAGCAACGCCAAGATAATAAAAGCAATACTTCCCACTCCCGATGCCAAACCGTCTATTCCGTCCAGCCAATTGAAAGCGTTTGCGAAAACTAATAACCAGATAACGATAAAAATGGTTCCTAAGATTGGAATGGAGTCAACACCCGGAAAATTTACCTGCCATTGATCTAATTTTAAAACTCCGCCAAAAGGATTATTTATATAAAATAATCTGACGCCTGACGCCACTATTACAAAACAAGCGGCTAGTTGAGCATACAGTTGAGTTTGCCACGATAAAGGTTTTATATCATCAACTATTCCTACCACAATAAGGAGCAGGGTTGCGGCTATTATGGCGGCAATTATTTTGGTTATCACTAAACCTGGATAAAACACCGTTATAAGCACAAAGGTCAAAAATATCGCGGCCCCGCCAAGCATAGGTTTTGCATGTAAGCCTGCATGCCTACTCCCAAGTCTGCTTAAAACTTTTAACCGTAAGGCTAAAAAACGTATAAAGGCAGTTAACGATAAAGATAAAAAAATAGCTGTTATTGTGGGCAGGAAAATATAGCTGAAAAACATAATCTAAAATAACCTAAAACTAAAAGCGTAAAGCACAAAAGAATAATCCGTACATATAATCGAATGTTAAATTTTGCGCCGTTCTTTTTAATCTTTCGTTTTGCGGTTTGCGTTTTTAAATTCGATAGTTAAATCTAAGCAGAGCCATAAGCGCAATAAACAGAAAAATCTGTAATATTATTGGGAACACGTAAAATATATAAAATAATAAACCTTCGCGATTCTTAATAAAGATGGCGATCGCGGTATTCAAAACTAAAAGTACCAGCCCCAAAAACGGCACTATATACAAATTCTGCTGAGTACCGAAAATATCACTGCCGCTCAAAATAGAATAGTGTATCACGTAGGGTATTTCGGAGGGCGGAAATCCTCGCCAGACAATAATCCAAAGCGTTAAATTTATCAACGCGCTACTTAAAACCGAAGTAAAGAAAAGCGTATTTTTAGATTTAAGCTTTGTCAACTTCATAAATTTTTAGCTGCTTTCTTTCTTTTTCATCTAAAAGGCCCAGAATAATCTTGATCATTTCGAAAAGGAGTACACCGAAGGCGACGTAAATAGCCACGATACCTAAATCACCAAACGATAACGGCACTGTTTGCAGTATGGCTTGCAGGGGCGGTAGGTATATGGCGCTGAACATCAGGCCCAAACCGGCCAAAATAGCAGTAGGCATCCACGGGTTTTCCCATGGCTTGCTTTTCCAAATGGGTACACTCAACTTACGTATCGATAATATATAGAAAAGCGAATCAATGCCCGAGGCGGCAAAAACTATCGTGCGCGCCTCATCCAAAGGAATACTACCCTGCATCCAAATAAAAATACCTAACAGCAAAACACTAGTGGCTATACTAACACCGAGCATAAGAGCCAATGCTTGTAGGTTCACTATGGGCATGTCGCGTGGTGTAGGCGGACGGCTCATAACATCGTGCTCTCCTTTTTCAAAAGCCAAGGCAAAATTAGGCAAGCTGTCCTCAGCCAGATTTATCCATAAAATCTGCGCTGCCAGAAGCGGCAAAATGCCGGTGGGCACAACACCAAAAATGCTTAGTAGAAGATAACCACCAACAAGTATAATCTCTCCCACCGAATCTATAAAAAGAAAAAGTGTGGCCTTGCGTATGTTATCAAATATGACCCGGCCTTCTTTTATAGCTTCAACTATCGTTTCAAAATTACTATCCAGTAAAATAATATCCGAGGCTTCTTTCGCCACGTCTGCGGCTCCGCCTACGGCAATACCGATGTCAGCCTTCTTTAAGGCCGGAGCGTCGTTTATACCATCGCCAGTCATGGCTACGACTTCGCCTTGTGCCTGAAGGGCCGAGACGATTTTCAGCTTTTGATGAGGCAATACTCTTGCGTATAACCCGACATTACTTACTTGCTGGGCGAAAATTTCATCCGGCATACTTTCAAGTTCTGTGCCGCTTATAACCCTTTCGCCTTTTTCAAAAATACCTAATTTAGCCGCAACGTTTTGAGCGGTTAAAATATGGTCGCCGGTCAATATTGAAACTTTCACACCAGCTCTCTCCATATCAACTAACGCGTCTTTGGTACTCAAACGTAGAGGGTCTTCAATAACCGCAAATCCTATCAAGATCAGCTCTTCAAGAGGGTTATTTATGTCCTCAAGATGCAGAGGCGCGCCATCAACCTTAAAGCGGCGATATCCCAAAGCAATAAGCCTGTAGCCCTGTCCGCTTGATTCGTCGTGCTTTTGCATCAAACGTTCGCGATCCGCATCCAACATCGGGATGTTTAAATCTTTATGCATGAAAAAGCTTGCTGAAGGCAAAAGTATTTCAGCGGCGCCTTTGACGTAAATGGTCGTGCCTTCTTCTTCTATAACCAAAGCGGCCATATACCTATTAAGAGATTCAAAGGGCAGGATGTCTAAGGTACGATCCTTGCGCATGGAAATAATATCGCCGTGTCCAGCTTCGCGTGCTGCATGCAGTAAGGCTACATCGGTTGTTTCACCTAATATTTTTCCGCCGGGTTCAATTTGCGCTTCGTTGCAGAAAATGCCCGCTCTCAAAAGCATATCGCGTGTCGGCTCGCCTCCTTCAACAATAAAATCGACGACTTGCATTTGCCCCTCGGTCAACGTACCTGTTTTATCTACGCAAAGCGCCGTGACCGAACCTAGGGTTTCTGCGGCTACTAATTTTCTTATTAGTGCCTTGCGTTCTAAAAGGCGTCTCATGCCAACTGTGAGAATAATAGTTACTGCAACAACCAATTCGGCTGGTATGGCCGCAACGGCTATAGCAACCGCGGTAGCAAATATTTTAACAGGTGGAATGGCCGTAGATAATCCGATGATAAAAATTGCAGAAGCAATGCCAATAATGCCGACTGTAACAAAATTAGCCAGGTGCTGTAAACGTTTTTGCAACGGCGTCAATCCTTCTTCAAGCTCTACCAAACTTTGTGCAATACCACCCGCTTGCGTATTAATTCCCGTTGCAACAACAACGCTTAGACCATCGCCGCGGTTAACTATTGTTCCGGCATATACCATATTGGTACGGTCAGGAACAGAAGCGCCTTCGGCTATAACTTCAGAACTCTTCTTTATGGGCAATGTTTCTCCTGTAAGCAAGGCTTCAGAAATCTCGAGCATGTCGGCTTCAATGACTCGAGCGTCGGCGAGCACCCTCTCACCTGCTCTCAATATCAGAATATCCCCTGGAACAACTTGATCTGCCGGAATCATTATCAACGAACCTTCACGTATTATCGGAGCATCATACTTCACTAGCGCCTTCAAGGCCTCAATGGTGCGCTCAGACTTCAATTCCTGAAAAAATCCAAAAAATACGTTCACGAACAATGCTATCAGAATCACCAAAGAATCAAGGGGGTCTTTAAGCCAAAGTGTTATACCTGCGGCAATCAAAAGTATGACAACAAATGGATTCTCAAACTGCTCCCACAAAAAACCCACAATGGTATGCCTAGCTCCTTCGGGTAAGGTATTGGGCCCGAATTCTTTGAGCCTTTTCGCAGCCTCTGTATTATCAATACCAGCGCGCTTTGTTTTAAGCTGCGTTAAAACCTCCCTTTCGGGCAAAATATGCCAAGGTTTAGCATATATAGACATACACTTAATTATAAGGCTTTAAGGCACACCCTCAAAGCGCTGGTTTACCAGCCAAAAAACGGCCTCGTTTAGAAAATTTTACTATTTGTGGATAACTACACTATTATGTGCGTGTTAATATAAAAATGAAGCGAAAAAATCGCTTCATTTCGCTGGCTCCTTGCTGACTTTGGAAGTCAGGCTAATCCTTAAAATTAGTTTCGTGGGGCGAATAGAGGTTCGAATCCTCGGGAGCCAATTACACTTAAGTCACCTAAAAACGGGTGGCTTTTGTGTTTTTCCTATTTTGATTATAACACGAAAAAGGTTAACGGTTGTGGATAATTTTTACTGTATTTGTATTAGCCCGCCCGTGGCGCGAACTCTAAACATCGCTTTCTGTGACATTTCGGCAATGGTGCGTGCGCCTATATAACTCATTGTGGAACGTAAAGCGCCGGCCATCTGATCTATCAAATCTCCCACCTCTCCTTTTGCGGGGATCATTAAATGGTCACCTTCAGGAGTAATTTGCGCCGCACTCTGACTTAATACATCTTTGCCATCGGCTTGCTGCAGCGTAAGATTAGCCCCTAACGATGCCATGCCTCGGTAAAGCTTATATGAAAGACCATTCATGCCAACTATAGTTTTGCCAGGGGTTTCCTCGGTTCCAGCGAACATTGCGCCCATCATTACCGTGGAAGCGCCAGCAGCCAATGCTTTACCCAAATCACCCAATTCTCTGATGCCGCCATCGGCAATAACCGGAATATCATATTCTTTCGCGGCTTTCGCACATTCATAAACGGTGGTCATCTGACCGCCGCCAACGCCAGTAACTCCACGCGTCCTACAGGCATACCCCGGAGCTATGCCTACTCTTATACCGGCGGCACCTGCTTCAATTAACATTTTGGTTAAATCGGCAGTCATTACATTACCGCTTACTATATCAACATGCTTGAAAGTTTCGGCAAGATATTTAGTTGCGTCGGCGCATTTCTTCAAACCGCCATGCGCAATGTCTACCACCAACGCATCGGCTCCTGCTTCAACTAATTTTTCAGCCCGCTTGATAAAATCTTCATCGCGTATGCCCACCGCGGCAGCAACTCTTGGCCTACCTTGTTTGTCGCGCGCGGCCAAAGGATAACGCTCAACAAACTCTATATCTTTCTGTGTGATTAAACCGACCAGAACATCGTTTTCATCTACAAGCGGCAATTTCTCAATACGGTTGTCGTGCAAAATTTTCTTAGCCTCCCCCATAGTTGTACCCGGAGGCGCTGTGACAAGCTCGTGATGATTCATAACGTCTTTGAGCAATGTATTTCCTTCTTCGGACATCATATCGCGCGTGGTCGCAATCCCCACCGCTTTCCTATTTTCCATATTTTCAACTACGACAATCCCTCCCACGCCGTGTTCAGAAATAATATTACGCGCATCCTGAACAGTATGCTTGGGGGTTAAGACAACCGGATGTTCAATAATGAAATAGCCAGAGCGTTTCACTCGTGAAACCTCTTGAACCTGATAGTCAATTGAGGTGAAGCGCGGCAAAACTCCTATAGCGCCTTTACGAGCCAAGGCAATGGCCATGGCTGAACCCGTAACCGTATCCATTGGCGCGCTCACAAACGGTTTGTTTATAACTATTCGTTTTGAAAAATGGCTGCTTAAATTTATTTCCTTGCGGGAACCTATATCCGAAAATTGCTGCTCCAAATCAACGTCATTATATTCGTACGCCGGATCTTCCCTAAATTTTGGTCCATCTAATTTATTCATAAAATAAGTAAATCTTAACCGCTAACCATTATAACAGATGCGCCCACTCCAATTCCAATTTTGCCTTACTAGACAAAAAATAAGAACCTCAAAAAAACAAGCGGCGGATCTGCGAGCGGCCTTAAGGCTCGTTCCATTTAGCCGGAACGGCAATATCGTACGGAGGGATCCCTTGCAGACGCGAACAGACCAGCCGCTTGTAATCCTCCCTAAAGCTCCGACACAAAGACGAAACGATAAAGATCTTTAAGCTTATCAATAATTTGGGGCAGAGCCGCCACATCCTCCTTGCTACCCACATGCATAAGCACTATGCCGTTGGGACCTATTTTATCTACAACTCTGCTTACTATTTCATAGGAAGAATGGGTCCCTTGCCAACCCAAAGAATCAAGGGTCCAAGGTGTCGGTTTATAGCCCAAAGATTTAACTATTTCATCCGTATGCCGATTCCTCTCGCCGTAAGGATATCTAAATAACGGCTTGGCCTCATATCCTTTAGCACGGAATATGCTCTCGGTTTTCACTAATTCGGAAGTTATTTGTTCATCGGCTAGATTATCCAAGATGAAATGCGGGTGGTCATAAGTATGATTCCCCAGCTGGTTCTTAGTGTTCTCGCGCGGATCAAGAATTTCTTTCAAAAGCGCGCTGTTGGTTTCTGCCCATTTGCCGGTTGAGAAAAAAGTTATTTTAACGCGTGAATCGTGCAAATAATTAATTAGGTCTTGAATCGGCTCTGCGCCGGCACCAGCATCAAACGTTATGGCTATTTTTGGTTTTACGTTTTCTTGAGCTATAACCGTGTTGATATACTTACTTGAATCTTCTATCTTATGCTTTGCTTCAGCATATTTCCCTTGGTCAAATAAATTTTTAGCTTCGGAATAATCCGCGTCAAAAACGGTATTTGGCATCCTTAATGCATCGGCTTGTTCCATCAAGCTCCTAAAGGCTTCTAAAAGATCTTTTGTCTCTTGTCGCTCACTTATATTGGGTAGCAAGATAATTTTGTTAACATCAAAGGTTTTGGCTCCGTGGAAAATATATATTGCTGTAACGGCCAACAAAAAAATAACTACCAAAAATAGTAGTGGAGCTTTTTTACTAAAAGTTTTTTTGCGCATGATAAATCAATTATACCATGCCCGTACAATCGAAAAACGCCCCCGAAAGGGCGTTTTTGGTGTATAAAATTTGGGTTAGCATCCGCAGGCGCATTTATTACCGTCTTTGACGCCGCGGAGTTTTTCAAAGTCGGGGTCGTTATCACAATCACAGGCCCACGTCTTATTTTTTTTATTCGCGGCCGCGCAATCGTCGCAAGCGCAGACTTCTTTTTTATTGGTTTTTGTCTTTTCGTTCATGCCAGGTAGTAGAAGTTCGACTATTTGCTTATCGAATTTCTTGTTAATTATCTAAAGCAATAAAATTTATGGTTAAAACTAGGACACAAATAGGCTCACTGTTCGCCCTTGGGCGAACTGTCGAACTTTCACTACCTGGCATATTTTTAATCTCCAAAAAAATCCTTATAATCGCGCGGCTCTACGCTAATCACGCGCAATAATCCTTTGTGGCAGACAAAACATTGGTGCGGCGTAACGTCCAGTTGACCGTCTTCTTTCCACTCTAAATCTTGAGTTTGACAATTTTTATTGTCGCAAACCATTTGTAATATGTAGACCTGCTTGTCCATAATAAGTATTTAAAACTCTTTATGTTACATGACGCTACGAATATCTTCAACTTCTTTTCGCACGCGCTCCTCAATTGCCCGCAAATCAACAACAAGTTGCTCTCTGCGTACCTTCTCTTCCTGTGATAGCTTGCGGCTTGGAAAATCTGCGGCGCCCACAAGCTCAAGCTCCTTCTCAAGATCCTGCCGCAACACTCTAAACCCCTCCTGCACCGCAAACTCTGCTTCACGAACTTCCTCATGCAGCCGGCGCAAAAGCAAATTGCTGCGGCGGTTCATCCAAAACGCAATCCCCCCCAGCCCGGCTGCAATCAAAATAAGCAGTATGTTGGCAAAACCAACTAGGGCCTGATATGAAAGCGTTAATCCACCAAATGAAACCGTATGTGAAACAACTTCAATTGTAACTGGAGATCCCCACTCAGAAAGATTACCCAAATCATCACGCGATCGAGCGTATACTTGATACACGCCCTGCTGCAAAAACCGCGGGTGGAGATAAGACCAGCGACCCTCTTGATCGGCTCGAGTCTCAACAACAAATGGCTCTTGATGCTCCTGCGAGAACGAAATTACAACCACACTATCCTCAAGCACGGTTCCTCCCAAATACAAAAGCTCGTCTGATCCTAACTGCCCGCGAAACGTTGTAATTATGGGAGGTTTTATGACAAGAACGTTAGGTAAAGAAGCACCAGGCTTTTCAGCGAACAAAAGACTTATGGGTTTAATTTGACCATTAGCGTGTGAGAAAATTCCTGCGCCAAACAACGCGCAAAGAAATGCTCCTGTTATCACAATAATAAGAACAATAGATATTTTTCCGTGAGAACGACCTCGTTCTTTCTCTATTGTTTCAAGATTTTTAAGCTGCTCTGCCAGACGCGCTTTCAAATGCTCTTCTTCTTGAAGGTGTTCAGACACTTCGGAATAATCATGCTGCAACCGTTCCCGCATCTTCGTAATATCGCTATCAAGTTTTTGACTAAGCCTTTTGTGTCGAATTCTCTGCTGCCAGAAAAACCAAAAAGCAAAAAGGGCTATGGCGATAGTACCTACACTTAACTTCCACCATGAGAAAAACCATGGTCCAAATTTAATTCCCAATAAAACTACAGCTATAGCTCCCGAAGTTATGTCTATATGACCTATTGTTTCGCGTATATTTCCGGCGTTATCGTAAACACGAACAATAACATCATAGCCGCCCGGTTCAAGTTCGGAAAAACGATAAGGCGATTGAGCGGTAATGAAGAAAGAAGAAATGCCGTCTAACGTCTTGGCGCTTATCCCGCTTGTAGGCACGAGACGTACTTCGTAACGATTTATTCCCGACAGCGCGTCCGTTGTGACAAAATTTACGAAGGGTCTCCGGTCGCTTGTTACTTCTCCGGGAGCGAATTCCAATTTAAAATCGGCCGGATTTGTACTGTCTATGCGGACCAGAAATGTAGTAACACCTCCCCAGGTTCCTCCTTTTTTAGCCCTTATATGAAAATACCAAAAACCATCCTCCAAACCCTCAAACGAAGTTGAAGTATTCAATCCCTTTGGCTCAACGGCATTAGCAACTCCACCGGCATCCTGGTCAAGTAACCATGCAAAATTCGAAACACCTTCTTCTTTTACCCATTGAAGCGTTGGCGAAGTAGATTTATACCAGGCATTCTGATTTGGATGCGTCGGCGAACTTACTGCCGGGCCTTCCGGCGGAGGAAGATCTATCTTATAACTGGCGCCTATAGTAAGCGAAAGAATATTCGTTCCCTGTCCGTCGTTTGCAAGTACTTGAGAGTTACCGGTAAAAAGAATAGAAGCTGTTCCCGGCCGCATAGCACGGAAAGTAAACGTTGTTACCACGCCTTGTGATGTTTTAATACCCGGAGAAGGTATGCCGCCCTGCAAACGCACTATACCCTCCTCATTGGAATATGTCGGCGGCGAAGACCATAAACTTATTATTGATGAACCGGCTGCAGGATTTGTTATTTGTATGATATCCGGCGGAAAACGAAGCTCGGCCGCAACCGCATTCACGGATTGTGAACCGGTATCCAACACAATAGAAACATCAAATGTTTTATCAACGTAGAATGTCCCTGAGGCGGGTACTATTTTCAGCGTCGCGCCTGTAGACTCGGCGTAACCATCATGCGCGCCAAACAAAACAACCGTCAGTGAAAAAAAAGCGGCAAAAGTTATACTTTTATATAAATGAAACGACTGTATATTGCCCATACTGTACATGAAACTCTTTGTCCTTTTATTATAACGCGTTTTTGACTTTATGAGAATTAAATCTCCTAATCATTAGAACAAGAAAAAATAAGCCAAAAATACCTGCGCTAAGAATAATATATGCAGGAAAGGGTTTTGAGGATGCTGCAATACTTACTTCCCGCTCATTCCCGGCTTCATCAATCACTTTTACTAAAAGATGACCCCTCTTGTTTTGGTCACGCAACACATAAGGACTTATCGCCTCAACCCATAACAGATCTTCGTGTGGGGTGCCATATGCCATCTCGGCCACTTCTATCCTCGCAATACCGGATAAATTATCGTGCGGGGCAAATATTGCATACCAAAGATCCCCCTCAAAAACATCTTTAATTTTTGTAATAAAGATATCAAATGGTTCCGGCGGAGTCCTGTCTATCATTATACGGAAATGAGAAATATCCGGCTCACTACCGGTCTGTCCGCCGCAATTAAAATCATCTCCGGCTTGTCGTAACTGACATAACGTAAAATAATAAATACCATCCTCAAGCGACTCAAATTTAATATCTCCCACCGGCTCATCCGGAACCGGATCGGGAATATTATTGGGGTCACGCGAAAGTTCATATGAATAGCGCGCATCTTTCACGACGTTCCAATGTACAACGGCATTCTCCGCAACATACCAACTTGCCTGATCAGGATGCGTTGAAGAAGTGATCAAGATAGAATTCTCCGATTGAAATACAACATCCGCGGAACGGACTGAAAGATTTGCCAGAGTCGCTTTGCCGTCATTTAAAAATACCCGTGTTCTGTCGTCAAAGGAAATCGTTGTTGCTTCAGCCGTTGTATTGGCTTTTGCTTTGACCACAAGACGCGCAATTGTCCCGGTTCCGTAAAAACCCAACGGTGTTCCTCCGACAATTTTAACGGTATCAAGTCCGATAAACGGCAGCTCAGGGCTCAAGGGTAAAATAGAACCACCGGTCATCACGTCATACATAACCAAAGCGCCTGAAGAAAAATTCAACACAATTTCTGCCGCGTTTATTGTCTCGTTTTTGGTGTCTATGCGCAGTTCCAAAATGCCAGCTTGTCCGTATGGTATCTCAAGCGGATCAGGATATAAAAATAATTCTGCGGCATTAGCGCTACGCGCTCCGTACAGACAGGAAAAAAATCCCACAAGAATAACAAATATAAATCTGAACATATTTATTTTATATTTTTCATTGTTTTTATTATTTTTTATATCTTATCCTGTCCACCAATAAAATAATATCGATATATCAACAAGATCAACGACCCCGTCCCCGTTAAAATCGCCGTATGATGTCTTTGGGACGCCCCAGTTATAAAGCAAAATAGAAAAATCGAATAAGTTAACCAAATGATCGTTATTCGCATCTATATACGAAGGAGTGGGGCCTTGAGGTCGCTCAGAAGAAATAGGAGGCGGCTCACCGGATTCACGTGGCGGCAGTGGTTCACGACCCGGCAAAGGAATAACAACGAATGTCGCGGAAGAACTGTCTTCCGACAACAATCCTGACGAAAGCGCACTTCGTGCGCTTACGCTATAACTGCCGGTAAGTGAATTTGTTGCGTACAATGCTTCCCACGCCCCTTGAATGTCTGCGACAACCTCCTGAGTTACCCTGTCCGGAAAACGTATCACGCGCACACGGGTAAATGGAAAAGTGTATCCGGATACTATAATCCTCTCGCCCTGGCGAACCGCTACTTCCTGGCTCGCGCCGAAAACATCGGGACGCGTACCATTTATTGTAATAGTTGG
>Ga0209541_10001029_pt1 | contig 55450 bp, 52 predicted proteins | sample RifCSPlowO2_01_FD_184027 | JGI IMG/M metagenome (GOLD analysis project Ga0209541, IMG submission 184027) | Groundwater microbial communities from Rifle, Colorado - Rifle CSP2_plank lowO2_0.1 (SPAdes) (version 2) | ecosystem: Environmental > Aquatic > Deep subsurface > Groundwater | place... | reverse complement strand
AACTCTATGCAGATACAGATTGGTAAAAGCTATATTATTGGTGCTATTGTTGGACTCATATTTGTATTCTCATCAATACTACTTGTTTCATTGGTTGGTCAGGACATCCTACGCATACCATGGTTTAGCGAAGGAACGACTATTAAAATTACAGCGGCGGGAATACGCAACGGACCTCAGGCAACAGAAATAGCTTTACCCATTATGACATTAAAGATAAATGGACAAGAAGTTAAAAGATGGGATGCAATATCTTTTATTTCACCACAACCTACAGACTACAAAGAGTATGTATATAAAATAGCTGGAAAAATAGATCTTCAAAATAGCAGCGTCAGTGTTGGTTACCCCAATGATTATTGTTCAGGGTATGGCACTTGCCAGGCCCGTTCAGGCATGCCAAATGCGAATCGGGACATATACGTTAATAAACTAGAAATAAATGGACAAGAATGTGGTAAATATGCTTATTTCAGATTTAATGCGGGTGATACGCTCAATGAAGGTAAAAATCTTCGTATGTATTGGTCTGGAGATGCTACATGTAGAGAATGGGTTGATTCCGTGTAAATCTTTTAAAGTATATATATAAGAAGCACTATTGCCGTAGTCCAAAGAAAAATTGTTACTAATAATGGCCTATCCGTTGTAATAATCCTTTCGGGCCTCTCCCCCTCCTCACGCTCATACAATAACTGGGCATAGCGAGCAATTCCATAAACAACAAAAGGAATTGTGATCATCATGAGCTTACGAGCTTCAAGATTCGGGAATAGTTCGGGAATTATGCGGATAATATCTTGCTCCTCGCATTCGCCTCGATCTTCCTCGGTCATATAAAAACGGTCACAAACCGAGTTATCACGAAAAATGGCTTGTTGTGAAGGGTCAATATAAAGGGTGTACGTGTACATCGCATAGGAAACGATAGTGAGGGAGGCAAAAGTCGTCGCCATAAAATACAAAAGATGATTTTTATACCTGTAAAGTGATATACGGGTGCTTTCCCCATGCGTGACAAGTTCTGCGTGACGTTTAACCGTAGCCATGAAAAGCGAAATGAAAAATATAGTCATTATGAGCCATATCGGCACATGATAACCGGTCGCCACCACGCCGCCCCAGGTACGAAGCACAAAAGAGAGTGAGATTGTAAAAATATCTACAACCGGATAGCGTTTTAAATAAAGAGAGTAGAAAAAATGAAGAAGTAGAAAAATTATTGCCAGAAAGAAAAACGACATGGAAAATGTTAGCGATATAAGAAGTGAAACTACGGTGAGAATGAAAACCACAAATGTAGCCTGTGGAATACTGATCGCTCCCGAGGCAATGGGACGATATTTTTTCATCGGATGTTTTTTGTCATAGTTGTAGTCTATGATGTCATTTAAGATGTATGACGTTGACGAAAGAAGACAAAAGATTAAAAAAGCATATGTTGATTGGGTAAAAAGTTGCGGATCAAAAAGTTTTCCTGTAAATAAAATCGGCGCAAACACAATCAAATTTTTTATCCATTGATTGACACGGAGGGCCCGCGCGTAGATCATGAGGATTTTTTTCATGTTTGGTTTTTATTATACCACTATCATGTTAGATCACGCGAAGCAGTCTGAAAAACATGAAGGCCAAAAGATAAAATAAGACCACCTGAAAGACAGAGATATATAAAGTAAGGAATATCGTCACTAAGGCAAGGATAAAATAAGCCTCGTTGTGTATTGCCGGAAGCAGGCCTTTGGTAACGAGCATGAGAATCACAATGGTGAGTAGTACTTGTTTGTCAAACCACCAGATTGGCCAGTCAAATAACAATGCCAACCCAAGAAGTAATGTGGCAATAATAAGAAAAATCTCTTTAGTGTCAAAATAGAACGGACCGAAATACATATATTTTTATAGTACCTAACTATTGATTTAACGGCAAGGGTTACTTAACCGGAATAAAAACTTTTAATGTTTGGCCATTGTTTAAGGTGATGGTTCGTACTTCAAGTTCTGTTCCTGATTCTACTTTCACATGTACCGCTGCGTTATCAGGATCCTGCGCCGCATACACTCCTTTTGAGATGGGAATATAAGATAGACTTGAATTTTTTGGGAGTCGTTGAATATTTGCAAGCTCTTTTATCTTTTCTTGTTGGTTTTTATTAATAGGAAAGCGGATATATGCATAAAGAGAATAGGGGATAATTTTCATTTGAGCCAAGACACGCGGTTTGACAGCGGTTGTATTATTTAAAAATATTTGTGGGGCGACATAAACTATAAATAAAAATGAAAATGCCATAGATACAAATATTTTTATTCTTTGTAATGTCTGTTTGTTGTTCATAAGAATTAATTTAAATAAAATCCATAAATATCAATACATCCGTAATCGGCATCTGGATTGCCGGTGCAAGCTTTCCCGTCAATGTCGCCGTCTATTTTTATTATCTTAGAATTTATTACGTTGCCTCGAGTTATGTCTGAAATAGATATTGGCGTTGGTGTTGGTGCTGTATTTCCAGGCGTCTTGTCTGAAATTGAAATTGTGGTTGGTGATGGGGTTGTGTTCCCGCGAGTCCTGTCAGAAATCGATATTGGTGTAGATGTGGGAATTGGAGTAACATTGCCACGAGTAAGGTCTGAAATTGATCTTGTCGTTGGTGTTGGAGTAGGGGGTAGAGTTGATGACGGCACGGGTGTTGAAGTTGCTTGGGCGATATTTGCTGCTTGAGTGGGCGAATTTGGAACCGAGGTCGATGTGGGATTTGCCGATCCTATCTTTTGCAATTGCAGACACCTATTGACCGGCCCGCCAGCCTCAATAAATTGATAACACCAATTACTTGTTCTCTTATCGACATTGCTTGGATCATTGGTATTTTGTGGACAGTCGGAGTTGATACTACAAGTACTACTACAATTGGCGACCCACACATAACCAGAAAGAGGCGGAACAGGATTATTTCTACATGTGCCTTCAGTGGCCCGAGTATTTGTAATATTTTTTTGACCCGAAATATTGGCCAAAAAAACCGCAATAACAATAATAAACAGTGTTCCCAATACGACTACCGTCGATATCTCACCGCGTTTATTTATCATGATATTAATTTCATTATAATAGTAATTTATCCTAAAGTTGCATTGTAAAAGGGTATAATATATGATGGTTTCATTTCAAACAAAGATGAATATTCTGCGACCATTTCTAATACTCCCTGAGCTTATCGAGCAGCCCACCTGGGGCGGCGACTATATCACAACGCTTAAAAACTGGAAACACAAAATCGCAAACCCCATGGCTAAGATTGGTCAGAGCCACGAGCTTAGCGGCAAATCCAAACTTACGCCAACCATTACAAGCTCTGATGACGGTCGTTTTGGACCGGCACTTTTTCAAGAAAAAGATACGATCGCTCTTGCCGATCTTGTGGATACTCAGCCCGAACAGATACTTGGAAAAAAGGTTACGGCAAAGTATAGCGGCATGCCTCTTTTAATAAAGTTAAACCAGGCAATGGGCAACTCGTTTCAACTACATCTAAAACCAGGTCAACAGCATCCGCGCTGGAAGCCAAAGCCAGAATCGTGGTATTTTCTCGAGGCAGGATATGTCTCCTGTGGCATCAACACACAAATAGATATACATAAATACAAAGAAACCTGTCAAGCAATAGCGCGCTTTATGGATGTATTAAGCACCGAAGTTACAAGTGGGGCAAAACATGTTGAATATGCCAGGTCAGAAGCACGGCAGTTTATAACCGCCAAAGATCCGTGGCAGTTTGTCAAACTTCATCGTGTCAAAAAATACGACCTTATTGATCTTTCAATTGGAGGCATTCACCATTCGTGGGAAGAAAAAAGAAATGAGTATCCGCGTGGAAATATAATTTATGAAGTACAGCTTGATGTTGCCGATGAGTATTGTACTATTCGCTCCTTCGATCAGGGCAAACTCAAAGACGACGGGAGTTTACGGGAAATTCATATCGAAGATTATTTTCATTTTCTTGATACCAATCCTCAAAACAATGATATCTCCATGCTTATGCGCAAAAAAAATGGAACGTCTCTTGTCCAAACTCCACACTACTCGCTTGATATTATCGAAAATTTTCAGGATACTACAGATTTAACAAATGATTCGTTTACTCATCTTTATGTTCGAAGTGGCTCAGTAGATATACAAGCGAGTGATATTTTACTAAATGTAACTCGTGGACATTCGTGCTTTATCCCGGCAGATGTACAAAAATATACTATTCATGCAAAAACCATAGATGCGGCAGTTTTAAAAACATATATATCATAAAATCATATGAAATTTTTATATAAAAACTCCACTCTTCTTGAGGAAACGACCATTACAGAAACATCGAGCGCGCTTAATGAATATATTAACCATTTGAATGACGTTGCTCAAAAAAACAATTATGAAGACGCCGAGGCTTCTATAAATCTTCCTTTTGATGATGAACTTTTAAAGAAAGTAACAAATTTAAAAGAAAAAAAAGTTACAAAAAATCTGAAATATATTTTTTTAATTGGTATTGGCGGCTCAAATTTAGGAACGAAAGCCATATATGACAGTATTTTTGGTTATTACGACTCTTTAGAAAAAGAACGATATCCAAAAATTATTTTTCTTGATACTCAAGACGGTGTTGTTCTTTCAAAAACAAAAAACTTAATTAATTCTCTTTCATCAAAAGAAGAAATTCTTGTGAATGCCATCAGTAAGTCTGGCGGCACTACAGAAACTACCGCTAATTTCGAAGTAATTTATGAAGTATTACAAAATAAATTTGGTGAGATTGATGATCGGGTAGTAATAACAACCGTTGAAGGTTCAAAAATGCAAATGGCCGCACAAGCTAAACAAATTGAGGTATTAAACATTCCTCAAAAAGTAGGTGGAAGATATTCGGTTTTTTCTGCAGTTGGTTTATTCCCACTTATGGCGGCTGGTTTTGATGTATTTAAATTAAGGCAAGGAGCACAAAAAATGAGAGACGTGTGTCTGCAAAAAACTCCTGAAGATAATCCCGCGGTAATATCGGCCGCGATTATTTACCTTCATTATAAAGCTGGAAAAAACATAAACGATAATTTTATTTTTCTACCTTCTCTTGAGTCTCTCGGTAAATGGTATCGACAACTACAAGGGGAGAGCGTAGGTAAAGACAACAAGGGTATAACGCCAACCGTCTCTATAGGTTCAACAGACCTTCACTCTGTAGGACAGCTCTATCTTGGCGGCCCGAAAGACAAAATTACTACTTTTATATATGGAGAAAATTTACAAGATCAAATCTCGGTACCCCAAAACACCGCTTTCAATCTGGTTGACGTGATTTCAGGAAAATCGATTCAAAAAATTATGAGCGCTATTGTTGGTGGGGTAACAAAAGCCTATCAAAGTCAAAGACTGCCTTTTACAGAAATTGTCTTTGACGGCGTGTCTGAGGAGTCGCTTGGCGAGTTTATGCAGTTTAAAATGATTGAGATAATGTGTCTTGGAAAACTCATGGGCGTAAACGCCTTCGACCAGCCTCAGGTTGAATTATATAAAACAGAAACAAAAAAAATATTATCTTAAAGATAAGGTTAAATATCTCCATAGTAAAAAAAATCTGATGGTGTTGGGTACATCATGGCTTCGGTCGCCTCTTCGTTCTTCATCTCAAGATAGCTTTTAATAAGCTCCTTAGAGAAGACTCCCGATTCTATAAAAACACCGTCTGCCTTAAATAACAACAGGGCTTCAAAAAGACTTTTTGGAGTTTGGGCAACGTCCTTTTTTTCCCAAATATTTTCATCATATGGTCCAAATCCCATTTTTACTGGATCTAGCCTGTTTTTTACCCCATCTAAGCCAGCAACGAGCTGCGCCGCAAAAGAAAGATAAGGGTTGCAGGTTGGGTCAGGACATCGAAACTCAAGTCGTTTGGATTTTTCAGATTTACTAAAATACATGGGAATCCTTACGGCGGCACTTCTGTTTCTCGCCGAAAACGCAATTGAGGTTGGCGCCTCAAAGTGGGGGACCAGTCGCCTGTATGAGTTGGTGGTTGGGTTAGTGATGCCAAGTATGGCGCCCACGTGTTTGAGAAGTCCCGCGGTATAAGAAAGGCCTGTTTTTGAAATTTCACCATAACCTTTGGGGTCATAAAACACGTTTCTTCTATTTTTAAATACGCTTTGATGTGTATGCATGCCCGAGCCGTTATCACCATATATGGGTTTGGGTAAAAAAACAGCAACCATGCCGTACGACTTTGCCAGATTACGAGCAACATATTTATAGAGCATGACCTTGTCGGCCATACTGACAAGTTCGTCATACCGAAGATCGATCTCCACCTGGCCTGCGGTTGCGACCTCATGATGGTGTACCTCAACCACAACTCCCAATGACTCAAGTATTGACGCCATCTCTGACCTAAACTCCTGTAGTTTGTCGTGTGGAGGAACAGGAAAATATCCTCTCTTCATGGGTATTTTATATCCGTCTTGCGGTAGAGATAAAGAAGTGTTGTTGCCCGGTATCTCGCGGCTGCCAATCTCAATAACCTGATGATAAGGACCAAGCTCCACGTTCAACATGTCAAAAACGAAAAACTCTATTTCCGGACCCCAGTATGAAGCATCACCAACACCGTTTTTTTTTAGATGTTTTTCTGCTTTTTGTGCGGTATTCCTTGGGTCTTTTGGCGATGGTTTACCACTTGTCGGATCATAAACACTACAAATACAAGAAAGTGTTTTTTCAAAAAAAGGATCTTTAAAAATTGTTTTTACATCAGGCACGAGCAACATATCGCTATCATATATGCTCTGAAAGCCTTTTATGCTCGAACCATCAAAACCTACGCCAGCCTCACAGGTTTCTTTAGTAAACTCGTGTCCTGAAAGCGTCATATGTTGCCAGGTGCCGCGAAGATCGCAAAACTTCAAATCTACAAACTCCGCTTCTTTTGTTTTGATCATCGAAAGCGCTTTGTTGAGAGGAATCATAAAAATATCTAAAATTAATAATGATTGGCGCTAAAATCGCCACAACAACGTTGTATTTGAGAAAAAAAATTCACAAACTTTGTGAAGATAAAAACGAAAGCTCTCGTCTTTGAGAAGTAATAGTATTATAGAACAATTAAAAAATAATTCAAGGCTTATATATTCCGCATAATTTACGCAGTTTTCCCGCTTACTCTCCAAAGACCATTAAAATCGCCTCGGCTATATCGCGCTTGGTTTTCCTTTTCTTCATAGCCTCATGGCGAATCATTTCATATGCCTTGGCCTCGGTAATATTTTGTATTTTCATAAGAATCCCTTTTGCCCGTTCAACTAGCTTTCGCTCTTCAAGCGAACTTTCCAATTTACTAATCTTTCGCTCAAGAACGATCGTTTTAAATGCTGAAGAGATAATTTTGACAATTGCCTCAAGCGCGCCGATCTCTTTTTTTGTAAAAGAATAGGGTTGTTTATTTTGAAGATTTATCACTCCAATAACTCCTTCATTATCAATAATCGGCACTGAAAGAAACGCCTCATATTTATCCTCAGGGAGTTCTTTAAAGGTTTTAAAGCGACTGTCTTTATAGGCTTGCTTCTTCAGCGCCGCAATTTTTTTTGTTTCTGCCACCCACCCCGTTATTCCCTCTCCTTTTTTAAGGGCGATTCTACCAAGTAATTTTGCGTGCGGTTTTTTTGAGGCTATAAGAATTAATTCGTTTTTTGAGCGATCAAAAAAATAAATAAGGCAGGAATCAACCGGTACTATTTGTAAAATTAGTCGGATGAGTTTTTTTAAAAATCCCTCAAAATCAAAGGTTTTAAATATGGTGAGATCACCCAACAGATGAATGATATTATAAAGAGATTCGTGCACTGGCATGCTGTATTATAATGAAGACTCGTCAAATAATTCCCGCATTATTTCCGTATTTTTTCTGCAGCATTGGTAGGGTGGAGAAGTTCATGGATAATGGTTTCAATAAATAAAAATATTGGAATGGCAAGTAAAACTCCAAGAATTCCGCCAATTCTTCCGCCTAAAATAAGCGCTACCAGAGTCAATATAGGATTTAAGCCAACGGCCCGCTTCATAATAAATGGAACAATGAGGCTGTTCTCAAACTGTTGAACGACAAGATAAAGCGCCATCGCGGAAAAACCGCTAAAATATGATGAGCTAAACCCAATTAAGATTGCCGGAACTGAGGAAAGTATCGGACCTATGTTGGGAACAACCTCAAGAAGCCCGGCAAGTACGGCCAAAGGCAGGGCGTATTTTATACCAATAAGGTTTAGCCCTATAAAAGTAAGCGCACCAACGACGGTCATAAGAGTAAGTTCTCCCCAAAACCAAGAAGACATGCGTTTTTCCGCTTTTTCAACTACCGCGCTTATTCGCTGTGTGGTCTCTGTATCAAAATAGTGCTTTAAAATTTTATCAAAAAGATTCTCCTCTAAAAGAAAATAAAGGCCAAAGAAAAAGGTTGTGATAATAAAAAATGTGTTTGAAAACAGCGCCGAAATAAATCCAAAGATGTTATTTGTCGCATTTGGCACAAGCGCACTGAGGTCGCGGATGTCCAAGTATTGGTCCAAATATGGCAACGCGTCTTCAATAATAAAAGGAAGGGTGCGGAAAAGATTTGCCGTCTCAACTACAATTGGGGGGACAATTAGGACAATCAACATTATAAACATGAGCACAAACAATAAATATATTGTCATTACGGCAAGAACGTGTGGAATCCTTCTATTTGTAAGGTATATAACACCGGGTCTAAGCGCGCTCATCAGTATAAAACCAATAAGTAGTGAAAAAATTAAATCACGTATATACCATAAAAAATAAATGGTAAGAGGTATGAGAGTAAAAAGCGCAATCGATTTAAGGGAGATTGATATGGAGATCTTCTCATCTTTAAACATATGAATAATTATACATTATTCAGAAGCTTGTATGCGCACGGGCATTATAATATGAATAAACGCCTCGTTTCCTTTTGCTTTAAAAACAACGGGGGCGTCGGGACGTAATATTTCTACGATAATCTCTTTTGTATTTATGTGATTTAAAAAATCGATGACATATTTATAATTAAAAGCAACTTTTTGTGGCTCGCCCTCAAAGACTATGTCCTGCACCGTTTTGTTTTCTTTTCCACCTTCTTCTTTTGGTTTTAAAGTAAGTCCGTCTTTTCCAAACTCATACAAGATGACGTTTGAGTAATCACGCGCAAAAATCGATATAAGCTTTGTGTTTCTTAAAAATTCCTCGTGGTTTAAGACGGCTTTTGTTTTAAACTCTGCGGGTATTACTCGTTCGTATGGAGGAAACTCCCCGTCAATAAGGCGCGAATAAAACTCCTCGTCATCAATATTAAAAACAATTATTTTTTCTTTAGACGAATGGGTAAACGATACTTTTTTGGCATTTTTTATGGCTTTAAGTACTTCTTGTAAAAACTCTGCCGGAATAATCATTGAAGAAATGAGTCCCTTTCTTTTTTCTTTTACTAAAGAGAGTCTAAATCCGTCAGTTGAAACAATCGCAAGTTCGTCATCTGTTGCGACAAAATTAACTCCGGTTAAGATAGGGCGGGCGTCATCTGTTGAAGACGTAAATAAGATAAAAGGCAGGTTGTCTGTCAAAAAAGACTTACTCATTTCCAGTGACTTTTCTTCAAGATGAGGGGGAAATGGAAACTCGTCAGACAAGATTATTGGGAAAACTCCTTTGGTTTTGTCTTGAGTTACTGCAAACTGTTTTTCTTTAAGCTCAATTATTACGGCTCCGGGTTGCAACAACTGTAAAAACTCAATTATTTTTCTTGGTTCTATAATAACTCCTTTATTTTTTAAAGATGTTGTAGTGTTTAAATGAGAATGATAAAAAGTTGTAAGGTTGGTTGCGTAAATATCAACCTTTTTTTCGTTGAATAAAATATATATTCCCTGAAGAGCGTCGGATATGTTCAGTTTATTTGAAGTAAATTTACTTGCTGTATTTATTACGTTTAATATTATGTCCCTATCAAATTTAACCATGTTTTTGTTTTATATATATTATATTAGTAGTATTAGAGGCTGTGCATAAGTGTATAAAAAACGATCTAGATTTTCAAGACAAAATAAAATAAAAAAAACCCCTGTTTATAACACACGAAAATCATGTTGATGAGCTGAGTGATTGCATTATACTGTCAACCTCTTCTTTAAAGCCAGTATCTCGCATTAGCATGTTTTCAATTTTCGAAACGGCATGCATAACGGTTGTGTGGTCTTTGCGGCGGATTATATAGGCGACCTCTTCGAGATTAAGATCAAGTTGTTTTCGAAGTAAATACATGACGATTTGTCTTGCGAGCGCAATTCTACTCATTCGAGACGCGCCTTTTAAGTGAGATTGTTTGACGTTATAGAAGGTGCAGACTGTTTTTATTATGTCCTGGGGCGTTATTCTTTTTTTGGTACGTTCTTTACTGTTTTGAAAAAAATCTTCAACAACCAAAAGATCAATGCTTTTTTGATGATTTAAGGTACGTGCATAAAGAGAAAGAAGCGTGCCCTCAAGAGAGCGTGTGTCGAGAACGGCCTCTGCTATTGCATTTGCCGCTTCAATATCAATCTTTATGTTTTTTTCACGAGCTTTTATAAGAAGAATGGCGGAGCGTAGCTCAAAATTTGGCTGTTGTATGTCGACAATTAGTCCTCCAGAAAAACGAGAACGCAGTCGATCTTCAAGATTGCGAATCTCATGCGGATGTCGGTCTGAGGTAAGAACAACCTGACCCCCCGCCGAAATAATACTATTGAATGTGTGAAAAAATTCTTCTTGCACGGTTTGTTTGCCAGCGATAAACTGGATGTCATCAACAATAATAAGCTTCAATGAACGGTATTTTCTACGAAAAGACGGCGTTGTTTTTGCACGAATCGACTCGATAAGATCGTTCATGAATCGCTCGCCCGAGCAAAAAATCACCTTACTTTCACTATTTTCATCAAGGATTTTATGGGCAATGCTTTGGGCAAGGTGGGTTTTACCAACGCCAACTCCACCATATAAAAACAAAGGATTATATGAAATTCCCGGGTTTTGAGCAACGGCCTGTGATGCCGCAAACGCTACTTGGTTTGTTGACGAAACGGCAAAATCTTCAAAAGTATAGTGGGCGTCGAGCCCGGCTCTTCGAAAAACATCTTCGGCCGACGGCTGAAAACTAAGTAGAGGCATTTCTTTTCTTGTTTTTCTCTCTCTCACAACAAGCGAAAGAGAGATTTTTTTACTTATATGAAGAGATATCATTTCCTCAAGTTCGCTTTTTTTGCTTTCAAGATATTTTTTTGCCCCGTCACTATCACAGTCCATAATAATTTCGTTTTCATGCATTTCGACAGGAACCGCAGACCGGAGAATTGAGTAAAAGATCCGATTTTTTATTTTAAGACCTTTTTTTGATTCAAGAAATGATTCCCAGAAAGACAGCTGCATACAAAAGATTTAATAAAGAGAATAATTTGTGGATAACTTATCCACAAATGATAAACATATTAACATTGATTTTCAATGGGTAATTTTATACTTTTGTTTTTAAAGAGTAATATTTACTTAATTAAATAACTAAAACATGTTTTTTTTATTAGATTTATTCTTTCCAAGATTTTGTATCGGCTGCAATACAATTGGTCGGTATATTTGTAAAAAATGTATTAATAAATTGGATTTTCTAAAACAAGATCGCTGCATGTATTGTTTTAAGCCAAATTTTTATGGTCAAACACATGAAGGGTGTAAAAAAAACAACGGTCTTGATGGGGTTATGAGTCTTTGTGGTTACGATAAACTGGCGCGAAAGATAGTATTTTCGGTGAAATATCGCCTGCAGTCAGCAATTTATAAAGATGTGCTTTCATGTTTTCCAAAGGAGACAATAAAAAAATTTACAGATTTTAGTAAAACCGTACTTTATCCATATTTACAAACAATACCCCTTCATACAAAGAGACAAAAAATTCGTGGATTTAATCAGTCGGACGAACTCACTAAATTTTTTGCAGAAATTCTTAATATACCAGTTATTAATATTGTTGAGAGGCGCAAAGACACAAAACCCCAGGCTCTTATTAAAAAAAAATACGAGCGTATATTAAATGTTAAAGAAGCTTTTTATATCAAAAAAAACAATGTCTTAAATAAGACGATCATACTGGTTGATGATGTTTGTACAAGCGCAAGCACGGCAAATGAAGTTGCAAAAGAGTTAAAAAAAATCGGAGTTAAAAAAGTATATCTTTTTAGTTTTGCCCGCGGCTATAGATAATAAAATTGAAATCAATATCACATGTGCTATAATTATAGGACACATGGAATTTAATAGACTTGTTTCATTAGTGCTTGGGTTTATTGTGCTCATCTTAATTTTTGTATGGGTTGGTAGTAGATTTCGTTCGGCGACACGTGAAAAAACAGAATCCGTAAAGATCGGTATTACACCAACACCAACCTCAATCAAAACCCAAAAAAATGGCTGGAATCCCCTTGGGTTTTTATTTGGTAGCGCCACAAAAACACCAACTCCCACAGTCACCAGTAAAGCAACTCCAAAAATCACAACAACACAAGTGACAAATATCATTGTCCAAAAAGGACAAAATGGAGCGACGACTTATATACCAACACAAACCCAAATAGAGTATCGTAATAATAAAACAGGCCAGACTGCGCAGTACGCCATAACCGGAGTACAACAAATTCCGGTTACAGGAGTTTCGACAGTCGCTATCCCACTTGCTTTTTCCATGCTTTCATTAGGTATATATCTTCGACGCAAGGTTTAACACCAATCCGCCAGCCGGTGGATCGATTTCTATTTGCGTTTTTTTTAAATACCTGTCATAATAAAGTCTGTTATACAGTTGTATAATTTTAATATGTTAGGAAAAGACGCCTCAAATCCAAAAAACAAAGCAGTCGAACTTGCTATAGAACAGATAAGAAAACAGTTTGGCAAGGGAGCAATCATGAAGCTTGGTGAAAATCCAACATCCCCGGTTGAAAAAATTCCAACCGGAATAATACCGCTTGATGTTGCGCTTGGAATCGGAGGAATTCCCAAAGGGAGAATCATTGAAATATTCGGCCCAGAGGCATCAGGGAAAACAACAGTTGCGCTTTGTTTGATATCACAGGTGCAAAAATCTGGCCAGAACGCCGCCTTCATTGATGCCGAGCACGCTATGGACCCCACCTGGGCACAAAAGCTTGGCGTAAATCTTGACCAGCTTCTTATATCGCAACCCGACACCGGCGAACAGGCTCTTGAAATTACAGAGACATTGGTGCGCTCAGGAGGCTTGGACCTTATTGTAATTGATTCCGTGGCGGCGCTTGTACCTCGCGCAGAGATTGAGGGCGACATGGGTGACTCACAGATGGGTCTTCAGGCAAGACTGATGTCGCAGGCGCTTCGAAAACTCACCGCTGTTGTTTCCAAATCTCGTACTACCATATTATTTACAAATCAATTGCGACTTAAAATTGGCATAATGTTTGGCAACCCCGAGACAACGCCAGGCGGACTAGCTTTGAAATTTTACGCCTCCGTTCGTATGGATGTCCGCAAAATTCAAACTTTAAAAAAAGGAGACGAAGTGATAGGTGCGCGAGTCAGAGTGAAGATAGTCAAAAATAAGGTCGCACCGCCTTTTAAAATTGCTGAATTCACTATAAACAGCGAAGGAGTTGATAATCTTGGCGCCATGATTGATGTAGCAATAAATCAAGAAATTCTTGAAAAGAGTGGCGCTTTCATAAAATATAAAAACACGGTCATAGGACAGGGTATAGAACAGGCAAAAGAAGCCATTTCTCAAGATAAAAAGCTTTACGAAGAACTTCGTAAACAAGTTTACGAAAAACTTTCAGTCAAGAAAAAAACAACCTAAACAAAAGTTTACAAGCGTATGGCAGCGTCAGAACAATACAACAAGCTTTACCAGCGGGCGCTCCGCTATCTTAGCATGAGGCAACATACAGAATATGAGATGAGCTTATATCTTAATCGTGTCGCAACTAAAGAAAAAATCACCGAAGATATTGTCGAGAAAATTATTACCAAATTAAAAACAGACGGATTTATTAACGACTCACAGTTTGTGCGCGATTATATCGATCTTCGAAGCGCGCATAAACAAAGAGGAAAGCGTGGACTTATCTTTGAACTGCAAAAAAAAGGTATAAAACCTGCAGAAATTGATGCATATTTTTCAAGCAACGCTCTTGATGAACAAAAGCTAGCAGGTACGGCCCTTAATAGGGTTTGGGACCGTTATCGCAATCTAAACAAGCTGAAGCGCTATCAAAAAGCCACACAATTTTTATTAAGAAGAGGCTTTGCATATGAGGTCATAAGAAAAACAATTGAAGAATTTGAGGAGAGCGAGTAAAATAATAGAGTTAAAATTTGTAAAGATTAGGTGAATTTGATGAACGAGATTTATATTACCCGATTTAAAATGTGTAGAGATTTGTCGCATAAAATGCGAACCCTAGAATATTATGATTCAATATTTTATCCTATGCAACACATGTCTTTTGAGTAATATATAATCAGCGTCTTCATTGTCATCAGTCTTTCATCAAAATGTATTTCTTATGTTTCAATCAATTTTTAATAGTCTTTTTCGAAAGCAAAAAGAAGAAGAGCTAAAAAAGGCCGAAACAAAGGCCAAGGAGATAATTTTAAAAGCTAACGAGCAGTCGCTTCAGATCAAAGAAGATGCTCAGCATCAAGCACGTCAAGTAGTGAACGAAAGTATTGAGATAGAAAAACGACTTGCCCACAAAGAACAACAGTTTGAGTACAAAGAACGGGAAATTAATAATAAAGAACGAGTGATCGAGGAAAAATTAAAACAAGCAGATCAGGCTCGAAAAGAATTTGAGGAGAGTAAAGAACGAATTTTGGCAAAGCTTGAGAAAGTGGCTCAGATGACCAAAGACGAAGCCAGGAAATTATTACTTCAAGCCTGGGAAGATCGTATGAAGGGCGATATTGCCAAAAAACTTCGTGAATCTGAAGAGGAAATTAAAAAACAATCTGTTGAGAAAGCAAAAGAAATTCTTGTTGATTCGATGCGGTATGGCGCAACAGATTATACCGCAGAATATACTCTGTCTGTCGTACAGTTGCCAAATGATGATTATAAAGGGCGTATTATCGGAAAAGATGGCCGCAATATTCGTGCATTTGAGCTTGCAACCGGCGTTGACGTTGACCTTGAGGAAGAGGGTATTATTAGATTGTCATCATTTGATGCAGTGCGCCGAGAGGTTGCTCGAATATCACTTGAGAGGCTCATTAAAGATGGTAGGATACAACCGCAAAGAATTGAAGAAATAGTAAAAAAAGTGAAAAGCGAAATAGAGCAAACAATTATAAAGGCTGGAGAAGATCTAGGACATAGAGTTGGTGTATTCAACTTACCATCAGATGTCGTGCGTTTACTTGGATATTTTAAATACCGCTATTCATATGGTCAAAACATGATTTTACACACGCTTGAGGAAACCCGAATCGGAGTTTCTCTTGCTCATGAGCTTAAAGCCGATGTGAATACGGTGAAGCTCGGGTGCTTGCTTCATGATATTGGTAAGGTTGTTTCTGATAAAGAAGGTTCGCATGTAGATTTAGGAGTTGAACTTTTGAAAAAACACAATTTTCCAAAAAAAGTGATTGACTGCGTTGCCGCTCATCATGAGGATATACCTTTTCCATCGGTTGAGTCGGTACTTGTTTATATTGCCGATGCAGTGTCGGGAGGTAGGCCGGGTGCACGTCATGAAGATTTTGAAGAGTATCTAAAAAGAATTAAAACCATCGAAGATACTGCAAAAACTCAAAAAGGCGTAAGAGATGTTTATGCGCTTCAGGCCGGTCGGGAGCTTCGAGTAATAGTTGTGCCAAGTGAGGTTTCAGATGACGACGCGCGTATTTTGGCAACCAAACTCAAAGATGAACTCGAGAAAAAATTTGATGTTTTTCCGGGGCAGATTAAAATAAGCGTCATACGGGAGTTCAGGACAGAGTCAGTCGCAAAATACAATTGATATAGATTGTAACAATAAGATATTTTAAATAAGGATTGACAAGATGCGATAAACAAACTAAGCTGTATGTCATATAATAATTATATCCTTGTCTCATGCTCTAAACATGAGACTACGTTAGAAGGGAGGTGACATAAAAATGACAAAAGCTGATCTTATTGCTCAAGTTGCAAAAAAAGCAGGCCTTACCTCAAAAGCATCAAAAGACGCCGTAAACTCTGTTTTCGGAACTGTTGCCGACGCCATGCAAAGAGGAGAAAAGGTTGTAGTAACTGGCTTTGGCACCTTTTTGGTACGAAGTCGCGCCGCGCGAAAAGGACGCAATCCTCAAACCGGTGCAGAAATCCAAATTCCTGCAACTAAAACGCCAGGCTTTACTGCTGGTAAAAGTCTTAAAAGACGAGTCAAATAACAAAAGCACAACCCCGCACTTTGTCCTATAGATCTTATAAGGTTTATAGGATTTATACCTGGCGGGGTTGTCTTTTTAACAAGAAGTGGTAAAATGACAGGAACATGAAAACAATTATTTCAATCTTAACTATAATTCTTATTCTCATCTCGTCCATACTTGTTTTACACGTTCAGGCACAATCAGGTAGTCTTACACAAAGCGAAAGTTTGCGGCTTGATCAGCCCGAAGTTATTTATCCATTGCCTTATCCGGGTCTACTTACCGACAATCCCTTATATCCATTGAAAGAATGGCGAGATAGTATTCTTATTTTTACAACCCGTGACAATGTAAAAAAAGCTCAACTATATCTTCATTTATCAGATAAACGCATGGCAACCGCGCTTCAACTTGCAGAAAAAGGAAAAGAACAACTGTCCAAGCGTGAGCTTACAAACGCAGAAAACTATTTTTTAAAAATTCCGCCGCTTTTAATTGATGCTAAAAAACAAGGGAGCGGTTTATCTGAAGATTTTGTCACAAAACTCAGACAGAGCAATGCAAAACACAAAGAGGTTATTACAGACGTTATGAAAGACTTAAATCAAGCAGAGATCAAAACCTTTCAAACAATTCTTGAAATGAATGCTCAGGCGTCTAAAGAGATAGAGCAACTATAGCTTTTCGTAGTAATCCCAAATACATTGATTTTTATGAAGAATGTGGTATAGTAATAAAAACATAGAGTAGTAAAAAGGAGGATCAATCAGTTAATGCCAAAAAAGTCTCAAAATACAAAGCAAACTCAATCTTCACATCCAATGGCGGCTCTTCTTCAAAAGAGTAAAATGTCAAACATACATCAAGGCGCTGAAATGGAGGCAAAGATTTTAAATCTCTCCCGAAGAAACGTATTATTTGATGTCGGCGCAAAAGCGCTTGCCGTACTTGGAGAAAAAGAGCTCAAAGAGATCTCGACGTATTTACCCTACCTTAAAGAAGGAGACAAAGTACGAGTGCGAATTATTGCAGATGAATCACGTGAGGGGTATCCTGTGGTTTCAATGCGAAGGTTTTTCGAAAAGGGTAAATGGAATATACTTAATGACAAAAAACAAAAAGAAGACGACATTGATGTGATTTGTGGAGAATATGGAAAGGGAGGCGTGTTTATAGATTTTATGGGAATAAGAGGGGTTATTCCCAAAATTCAACTTACACAGGATTTTTTGAGCGATCCAAGCAAACTAGAAGGCCAAAAAATCAAAGTTAAGGTGCTTGAGGTTGATGAAACAAAAAATCGACTGGTAGTTTCACAAAAAGCAGCTGCTCTTAATATTTCTCAAAAAGAGTTGAGACAACGTTTCGACAAGATAAAAGTAAACGAAGTTTATGACGCCAAAGTGCTTGGGATCTCGGAGTTTGGCATTTTTTGCGAAATTGAAGGTGTTGAGGGCCTGGTTCACATCTCTGAAATTTCCTGGGAAAAGGTGACAAACGCCGGAGTTTATGTAAAGCCGGGTGAGAACATAAAAGTGCTTGTTGTTGAAAAGAATGAGAATGACCTTAAGCTTAACTTGTCTATTAAACGCTTATTAAATGATCCATGGAACGAAATTGAAAAAAAGTATCCAAAAGACAAAGAACACGAAGGAGTGGTCGTACGACGCGAACGATATGGATATTTTGTGCGCCTCGAGCCCGGAGTTGAAGGGCTGATTCATGTCAGTAAGCTCACCGGTGAAGAAAATTTTGAGATAGGTAAGAAAGTTAAGGTGTTTATAGAGCGGGTAAGCGATAAGGATAGACGAATGAGCTTGATTCTTCCACAAACCGAAAAACCGATCTTCTATCGTTAAATTTTAAGCGGAAGTGTGGTAATCCATTCTTTTATAATTTTTTTACATTCTTCTGGCTTCATCAAATAACTATCAAGTTTAAGCGGAGAAGATAATATTTTTCCTCCACGTTCTTCCAGAAATTTTTTTAAAATATCAACCCCACCACAAAAATGCGCATAAGTTTCGTCTCCAAGTCCCATGAGAGCAATATTTTTGTTTGCAAATGATTCTTTGTTAAATTTTTCCATGAATTTTATGAAGTTAATATGGGGCTGGCCCTCACGGTCACGTTCCAGCCAACTTGGCGTTGCAAATAGGAGTAGTTCGTGAGAAGAAAAACTATCTGGTTTAGCATCAATAGCATGGATAATCTCTACAGTGTGATGGAGATCTTTTAATACCTCTCCCATATACTCAACTGCAGCTTCAGTACCGCCGGAATATGTTTCAAAGATTATAAGTATTTTCATGGGTTTATTTTTTGACTTACAGTTTTACTGTCAAGTTTAACTTCTATTGGTCTGAGTATCTGCGTCCCTAGTGATGATAACTTAAATCCGAGACTCAGTAAAAACTGCATAATGAAAAAATGAATGGTCAGATTTAGAGTGTGATTTAAGACCTCAGGATCAATAAGTTGTAGATTGGGCATATTGACGGCTCCTGTAGAGTTACTTGCTCCAGGTTGCAATTGTTGCATTAGTGATGATATGTCGATACCCGTTTGTTTCTCAGAATTTGTGGTTTTTGATGAAAAAGCGGAGATTGGTTCAAGTTTGCCGGTAAGCACTAAAATAATCTGGATCGTGGCAAAAATCATGATGATAATGCCGCTTGTAAGAAGTATGTATCCGATAACTCTCTCCGACATAGTAAAAAACTATTTTGTAACTTATGTACTCATATGGTACAGTAGTACATTGCTTCTATGCAAGTCACGAGATTGATATAAAATATTTATTATGGAATTGATAGTTGATCTACATATTCATTCACATCATTCCCGAGCAACAAGTAAAAATAGCACGATAGAAGGCTTATATTACTGGGCAAAAATAAAGGGCATTCATGTCCTTGGAACTGGCGATTTTACACATCCTTCGTGGTTTGCCGAGATGCAGGAAAAGCTTATCATGACCGATGAAGGGCTTTATAAACTTAAAGATGATATTGCACAGGAAATTGATAAAACTCTGCCAAAATCTGTACGTAATAATTTTATTCGATTTGTTCCAACGGTTGAAATCAGCAACATTTATTCAAAAGCCGGAGCAGTGCGTAAATTACACAATGTGGTTGTTGCCCCAAATCTTGAAGTTTCGGCAAAAATAAATTCTCAGCTTGACCGTATTGGTAATCTAAAAGCAGACGGGCGACCAATTCTTGGTATGGATAGTAAACATCTCCTGCAAATAACTTTAGAATCACATCCAGACAGTCTTTTTTTTCCGGCCCACATCTGGACCCCATGGTTCGCGATGTTTGGCTCAAAGTCGGGGTTTGATTCTATAAAGGAAGCATTTGAGGATCTTGCGCCTGCAATAAAAGTTGTTGAAACGGGACTGTCGTCGGATCCTTTTATGAATTGGCGGCGTGACGAGCTACAAAAAGTGACCGTAATCTCAAACTCTGATGCCCACTCGCCGCAAAAACTTGGGCGCGAAGCAAATGTTTTATCCTGCGGGCCGACCTATAAAAATATTATGAAAGCCATAAAAACCAATAACGATGATTTTGCCGGCACAATAGAGTTTTTTCCACAGGAAGGCAAATACCATTTTGACGGTCATAGATTATGCAATATTAGCTTTTCTCCGGAAGAAACTAAAAAACACAAAGGCATTTGTCCGGTTTGTCACAAGCAGCTTACAGTCGGCGTAGATTATCGAGTGGGCGAGATTGCCAATCATCCTGAAGGTTATAAACCCGTAAAACATAAAAAAGTGGAGTATATAATTCCACTCGTTGAGATAATAGCCCAGATGCAGGGAAAAAACGTTCAGACAAAACCGGTTTGGGCAGAGTATAAAAAAACATATGAGGCACTTGGTGACGAGTTTAGTATTTTGCGAAAGACTACAACAGACGCGATAAGGAAAGCTGGATTTGCTGATCTTGCCAATGTGATCGATCGTATGCGCCGTGGTGATGTGCATATTGAACCCGGGTATGACGGCGTTTATGGAGTCATTAAGCTTTTTAAAAATGATATTGAGCGCAAAGTTACAGGAGCACAGATGAGTTTGGGATTATAATGTCCATGTGAATAATCTTAATTTTGACCAACGAAAGGCTGTCGAATCCGATGGCGTCGTTGTGATCGTGGCAGGTCCGGGTACGGGAAAAACAAAAACACTTACATCACGCATAGCTCATCTTTTAGAAGAAAAGAAAGTAGATCCAGAAAAAATTTTAGCGCTTACTTTTACAAAAAAGGCTGCAACTGAGATGAAGACTCGACTGCGACACATAAAAAATCTTCCTTTTATCGGCACGTTTCATGCATTTGCAACTCAGTTTCTACAAGGCTCAGGTTTTCGCATAATTGATGAAAAAGAACAGCTGTCGATACTTGAGATGATTGTTTTAGAACATAAAAAAAAGACTACACAAAAAGACGTTAAAAATCTCCTCAAGGATATCTCGATCTCAAAAAATGATTTTTCAGAAAGCAAAAATAGTGCGATTATCGATACTTATAACAAATTTTTACAAGACAATAATTTATTGGATTTTGATGACCTATTATTATTGCTTTTCAAAAAAATTAATCAAGTAAAAGACTTTCGATACGAATATGTACTGGTTGATGAGTTTCAGGACACAAACAGGCTTCAGTATGAAATTATCAAAAATTTAGTTTTGAAAGACAATCTATTTGTGATTGGCGATCCGCTGCAATCAATTTATGCGTTTCGTGGTGCCGATGCTTACGTGTTTGAGAAAATAAAACAAGATTTTCCGCATCATGCGAAGATCGCTTTAAAAAAAAATTATCGTTCGGCAAAAAACATTCTTGATACAGCGTCCCGTCTATTTATTGGCGCATCAACGCTTACTTCAATCAAAGGCAAAATAGGAGTTTTGCAACTCATCCTTATGGCAGATGAGCACTCTGAAGCAGATTGGGTAGTCCAGAAGATTTATGAGTTAATAGGAGGTGCGGATCTTATCCAAGCCTCTGATTTGCGGCAAGAAAACGTCAAAAAACACACCCTCTTTGCCGATATTGCGGTAATTTATAGGACGCATCAAATCGGAAGAATACTTGAAAAGCGGTTTCTTGATTCGGGGATTCCCTATCAAATGATTGGCGGAGACTCGCCGTATGAGCAGGCGGAAATCGCATTTATAATCGCGATATTGCAGTATGTCTTAAGCAAAAAATCGCAAGATTTAAAAAATATTTTTGATTCTTCATTACTTAGGATCTCTCATGAGGCTAGATTCATTTTGCATGATGTGCTAAAAGACGAAAAAACAAGTGATATCTCGGCAATAATTCACGATTTGCAAGGACTGGGAAAGCTAAAGCCAAAAGATATTAAGATATTGTCCACGTTAAATAAAAATAATGATGAGTTGTTGGAATATTCTAAAAGCTATAAATTAATTGATTTTATCCACAAAACAATTGAGATATTTTCTCTAGATAAAAGAATCATTGATAAGCCCGTCAAGCAACAAAATCTGCAACAGTTTGTCAACAATCTACTGCAGTTTGCAGATAAAAAAGACGCCTATCAAAATGCTTTAGATTATCTAACATATCTACAAGAGCATGAATATTATGATCCGCGAGCTCAAAAAGTGACGCTTCTCACAATGCATGCCGCCAAGGGCTTGGAGTTTGACACCGTGTTTATTTGCGGATTTGAAGAAGGTTTGATTCCACTCGTAAAAACTAAAAATACCGTTGATCTTGATGAAGAGAAACGTCTTTTATATGTTGCTATGACACGCGCTAAACAAAATCTATATTTAACATACACCAACAATCGTTTTCATAAAAAAACAAACATATCCAGCTTCTACCGATTATTAAAAAATAAAGACATGGAGGAAGTAGAGGACGCTGCAATTGAAAAACAAAAAAAAAGGAAAGAAAAATGGCTGATTAAAAAAAGTCAGATCGCGTTATTTGACTGAGCGGCGATTGTGTCTAAAAGAAGTCGTCGTAGAATTTCGGTAAACGACACTCCATACAGATCAAGAATATTTGAGATTGCGCATTCTGCTTCTTTGGGTCCAAATGCGGGATTGCAGTTCGAGTCAATGAAAAAATATCGTCCGGAGTTGTCCTGACGTATGTCAAACTTTCCATAATCCGCCATTTTTATGCCATAGAATGCCCGACGCACATAGTCGTTTAAGAGCGGATCACTGTATTTTTGGTAGTGAAAAGTGTTATAACCATGGGTCCATTGGTCGTCGAATGTCGTAAATATAAATTTTTCTCCGGGCTTGTTGAATATTTTTTCGGCACAGTATACGCGTCTATTTTGACCCGCAACATACATGGCGACAATTTCCCTCCCGACGATATACTCCTCAACAAGCACTGGCTGGTCGTATGTGGTGATAAGTTTTTTGACGCGCTCCCGTAGATGTTTTTCATTTTCAGACACGGCGTCTTTTGTCATCTCAACACCGCCATGAATTTCGTTTAATTTTGAAATAAGAGGGAAGCGAAGTGCGGTGTCGAGCGGATCATTTGGGGTAGTGAAAAGCTGGTAATATGGAACAGGAATACCATATTGCTGCAGAAGTTTTTTGGTAACAAATTTATTATATGTAAGTGAAAGTCCAAGAATTCCCGCTCCAGTGTATGGTATATCAACAAGCTCAAGCACGCCAGGAATTGAGGAGCTTAGATATTCATTACCTTTGACCGAGTCAACAAGATTAAACACCATTTCCGGTTTTTTCTTGCGCAAATTTTCTACAAGAGCCTCATCTGCGGGGTATAGTGTGAAATCAATTCCCATCCGGTCAAGATAAGTACCAATGAGCTTTGCATCATGTTCTGCGTCTTTTTCAGTGAGATACTGCTCCTCTGTTGGGAAATATTCACGTTTAACATCCGAGTAAATTATGCCAACGTGTTTTGGAAGAACCATATTTTATTATAGCGGTATATCGATCGATTTTTACCTTGTTATTACATTCCCTTCATTAAAACACAAAGAAATAATTCTATCCTTACTTAAGTAAGGAGGTGAAAATTATATGGAACTTTTAGATTTCGTTATCGGTATATCAAAAATTTTTATCATTTTTATGTTCTACATTTTATAAAACTCGTCTTAGTAATCTATAAGATGCTAGCTGGACTGGTTGACGAAGTAGATGACTATTGAGTTTCTATACTAATATGCAAGGGACATTGAGTCATTATGGGAGAATCCGCCACCGCTGCCCTGAAAGTTTATCGGCACCGTCTTGCTGTCTTTGTTCACCACTCCGCTAAAAGTTGCGCTGGCCGGAACATTGACAAAAAATACGTTACAAGCACCTGCTAGTTTTCCTGTAATACTGCCACCATTTTGGCCGTCATAAATACCTGTTACCTTTCCATTACAATCACCTGTTACAGAGCCAGTTACTTCTCCACCCTCTAATGGAATTTGGGCTGTCATAGTAATAGAATAATCTTTATATGAATATGGGCCGGTTGCAGTAACGACATCATTACCAGCCGACTCCTCCTCTGCCATGATTTCATCTATACATTCAAAAAATGACAAATCTCCGCAGTTTGCACCGTAGAAGCCTATCCCTGCATTTGCACCAAAAATGAATGTAGCTATTGCAATTAAAATAATGAAGAACATCATCGGTCCACAACCACTTGCTTTAGGAGATTTTGCGACAGTATTTTCTGCCATAAAGTTATTATATATAATTCTACACAAAATTTGCTGCCCAGCCTCGATTTGAACGAGGATTAGATGGTTCAGAGCCATCTGGCCTACCATTAGCCGACCGGGCAATATTAGCTAGATCTATTCTATCACAGAATCACGCTTTTGCAGAAGTCCAAATAGTATTGGCGCAAGGAGCATATTTTGCTGTAGCGTGAGCCAGTAATGGTCAAAAAACCCGGTAATTATTATTACTGTCAAAGCATACCTGGCTGTTTCGTTTTGCGATAATTTTTTTAAAAATGGGATAAGTATAACTCCAGTTAGAAAAGTCAATATTAAACCCGCCTCAGCTACAAAAAGTAGCAAAATATTATGTACCGGCTCAATAAAGACATAAGGATATGGATTTGGAAATCTACTTTCCGCAATCACATAATTCCCAAGGCCGACTCCAGTGAGAGGATGATCGGTGATTATCTTTATCGCGTGTTTGGCAAGAAGCACCCTTTTTTGGATTGTGTCAGGGTCGCCGCTTGTCGCCATAAATACAGTTGCAATTAAAAGCATAGTAAGCGCTTTACCAATAGAGCAGACCTTACAAATTTTGTAATTTTTTATTCCATAGACTATATATGTCGCGGCAAGTATCAAAATGGCAATTTTCGAAAAACTCATTAAAACCAATACGGCCGATGCACCAAGAACAAAGTTTTTTAAAAGCGGATAGTTTTTATAATCTTTATTCCACAAAAAAAACGTGTGAGCGAGTAAAAAAAATCCGGCAAGCGAATTAGGGTGGGAAAACGTGCCGTATGGCCTTAGCACTTCAGCACCATTTATCACGACTTTTGCGATTCCCGGTGTGCCGATCGTGAAGTAGCGTTCGCCCAAGAAATAAAATATGCCTTGCATTGAGCTTGCAGCCGTTATTTGTAAAGTGGCGAGAATTATCTGGAGTATTGATGCGAATAAAAAACTCCAAAGAACCCATTTCGGCGATAAACTGATTTTTGAAAACAAAAAAAATAACAAAATAGTTTCAAGATATTTTACTGATTTGTATATAGTGACAAAAGGCGATAGAGAAAAAATGATATTTACTGCAAGTAAAATTATAAAAATTGTAATGAGTTTGGTTTTTGGCAAGACAAGTTTTTTGCGGTAAATTATGAGCAGAATTACAGCGACGATATCGGTCAAATATAACGCGGGATCGAGGTAGTCGATACGTATGCCGTCAATGTAAGTGTACGATGGAAAAAAATGTTTACCAAGCTGTATGGGCAGCAGAAAGATAAATGTATAAATAAGGAAAGTCAACAAATTTTTCAGACTAGCCATATTTATTGTACTTGCCTGCCACTTAGCGTTGATGACGACAAGAGTTTAAGAAGATCAAAATACATGTTAGGTTTGAAAACTACGAAAACAGACGGTTTATCATAGTCCGAGCGATCCCGCCGCCATGTTTCCACAAGATCATTTGAAATGAGATTCCCGTTGACCTTCAGTGCGTTAGTGGAGCTGCCTGAAGGATATGCAAGATTAAAGCGGTCTGCGATAAGAATTGCATTTATTTCTCTAATATTTGAGTTTATATTTATGCTTTCTGCCGCTATAAGAGCTATTGAGTTTGCGGTCGAGCCAATAATGTTCCCTGCTGCCGCATCAAGCGTTAGGTTGCCTTTTACGAAAAGTATATAGTTTCTTTTGTTTGACGGTAGCGGTGTGTTAATTGTAAAATCGGCAATATCAATAATATTGACTTTATTTTCCTGAATTTGACCGATGTTGGTAATTGTTATTGTCGAGGCCTGACCTTGCAATGTTGAAAGAAAATTTCTTAAATTTGAAAGGAAAGGAGTATCTGCGGTGTAATTATTTATCCTCCAGTTTGTGGCTGAAACTTTTCCTTTTTTATCCGTCGTAAGCTGCCCATCTATATTACCTGAGGCAATGAGAGTATCGCCGGTAAGAGTCGTCAGTCCGGGATTTACAGCATTGTCAAAATCCAAGACCGGATATATTTTACCATTGTCATCACTATCATAAGGATTTACTATTGACGGATAAATCACATCAATATTGCCTTTTTTATAAAACGAACCATCACGTACTTTGTACCAGCCTGCGATATTAAAGTTGGGATCTTTTGTAATAAGAAAAGTCATCGCAATCCCATGACCGGCTCCATCGGCAAACTGTTCAACGTGCCAAGTGCATCTTGGCTGATCTCTTCCTGACTCTATAAAATTGCCTGAATTTTGTTCTGTTTCCATTTCTCCGCTACAACCACTACAAGAGTTATCTTGAATTCTTCGTGCATCAGCAATTCGACAAAGATAACCGAGTGGAGCTCTCAAATTTACATCAAACCGAGGATTTTGTGTATCGCCATATATTTGAAATGTCGCGCTCCATCTACCTTGATATCGAAGGCCGGGTGATGAATTTATCCATTGTAGTCCCCAGGCAGGACTGCCATCCCGCACCCAGTTTATCCAGTTGAAATCGCCTATATGTTCATTGAGAAAAGCATGGTATCCTCCGGAATTGCAATAATCACCGACACACGTTTTGCCACCGCTAAAAGCATAAATACAACCGTCATAATCGGGGGTGCAATAATAAGGCGTAGTTGAATTCTGATCAATCCGACAATATGAGATAGCATTATATTTAGAGTCAAAATAAGCCGAAACATTCCTACCGTTATAATCGTTTCCGTTAACAATTTGATTTTGATATGTATTTGCTGGTGGATAAGGAGGTTTTTGATTGTCGGTCAGACTCCATCCACGGCCGTTGCCACAAAAATGATTTGACCAGAACTCCTCATTCCCGAGACCATCTGGGATCCACAAGTTCATCGTGCCGCTGGCATCGATACGATTGGTATTTTTGTCAAATTCCCACGTTTTATTGTATAGCGCGTCTGTATAATATGGACGATAATATTTAAAATAACCCTCATCATCTATGCCGCCACCAGTTCCGGGATAACTCCAGTCTTGAAGTGCGTCGCTGGTATCAACCTTTACTATATCTTCATATTGGGATCCTTTCCAAGAAATTCTACTTCCATCAGATTCTACGGATACCACTTGTACCCATAAAGGAGCTGCGCCGAGGTCTTCGGCGCAAATGCTACTCCCACTACAGTTAGTACACGTTTTAACCACGCGCTTTCCGCTTAGCGTGCATGAAGCATCATTTACTACTTGTGTGTTACAAACACAGTTTTCCTCTGGTGTGCCGCCTGGGTCTTGGCCACCGGGTCCTGTTGCCGGAGGAGGTTCCGCTGGCGGTGGGTTATTACCTGGGTTGTTGTCACCACCTGTTCCTGGCGGTGGGTTATTACCTGGGTTGTTGTCACCACCTGTTCCTGGCGGTGGGTTATTGCCTGAGCTGTCATCACCTGTTGAAGGAGGAGTTTCATCGCCACTGTCAGTCGGCTGTGCGAAGACAACGAAATTTTCATATCTGTTAGTAATCTTTAAAAAGATAGTAAGGCCTAATACAATAAACAATATTGCAAAAAAAACTTTAAAAATCCATCGAGGAGACCGCAACTTAGGGATAATGAATTTAAACTGCATACTAATACTTTATACTATTTAGATCCTTTAGATGCAATAGCTTCTTACTATTTTTAATAAATCACTTAAAAGAGGATTATAGTAGTATACTACCTATAGTAGTAGATTGAATGATGTGCTAATTCGTGTCTAATTAGGCAATATTTACATATTTATTATTCATAATTACGATTAAAAGTATTGATAAATTTTATTATTATAAGATAATATATATGTGACATATCCAAAAAGTGGAGAATTTGTTTTAGGAATTGACCCAAGAATAGTTCATGCTGGGATGTCTGCTCTCTTATTCGCCAACTTACTTGCTGCAGGTTGTGTACCTCTTAGTGGAAGTGGTCCTTCTTCAGGTCACGATGAATCGCATTCCAGTCAAGGAGACACGGAGCATGGACAAATAGGCCAAGAGAAAGTCTTTCGTGTAAAGTTGCCAGGCAAAGGACCGTCGCCAAATATGGGTAGTCCCTCCTTAACACACGATGAGACCCCGCCTACTCAATCAATGTCAGATCAAATGGTTACTCTTCCAAGTGTAGGAGAAGGGCAGTAGTAATCGGTCATTTATTTCCTTCTGATTGCTGTCTTTGTATTTCGAATTCCTGCAGATATTGATAATACGGAGTAGAGTTATCAACTTCCTTTAAAATAAGAAGAAATATGTTTTCATTACCTTTTTGGGTATATTCTGATGGTTCTTCAATGCTGGTTTTCACATAGTTAAGAGTGAGTGTTTCTGTGTATGTCGGGTACTTTACAATAAATCGAGACAGCTTCCCATCCTCATCGATATATAGAGATGATTCAAAATTATCTCCTTTAACTTGATATTCATAACAAACTTCATCATTGCAGATTGTCTTTTTGACATATTTAAATTTACCTGCAGATTTAAGAAACCATTTTTTAAGCTCAAAAAGATAGTCTCGCATGCTTGATGGCCGTTTATACGAATAGCTTTCAGCATGGATAGCGGTTTGTCTATACCAGGTAGATTCGCTTGATTTTTTTAAATAAACATATTCATCTGTTTCGATTATATCGATAAGTGGCTTTGTATTTGAGGATATTACCAAACTTCCCTTTTTATTGTTAAATTTGAATTGTTGTTCAATATTGCTCTTATTAGAGAGAATGTTAGTCCCCGAAACCGACGAAAATGTTTCACGGTAAAGATTCTTCGTAAAAGCACAAATTTTTTTATCTGTATAGAGACAGCGCGTATTTTGATAATATCTTATTCCAAACAATATAGTTAGAAGAACAAAAATTAAGGAAATAAGGATTATTAAGATCCGAGAATGCATATAAATACTATATTAGACTACAGGCTTGAGAGTCAAATAGTCTTTTATGATGGCATATCGATTTTAAAAAGAGGGATAAAAAAAGAAAGTTCCCTGGGCGCCTTTTTGGAGGCACCCAGGGAAGACAGGTTAGTGGCGCGGTGCCGGTCCTTTCGGACCGGCCTTAACAACGACCACTTGCATGGTCGACGACTTTCCGGAGTGATTATGAGTCTCTCCGGAAGTATCGGTCGGCCTGGCCGACGGGTTGACCGACGGTAAAAAAACCCCCGTCGGAGGAGGGGATTGTTCGTAGGAACTAGCCCCCCCGGTGTTGCCCGTCGACGTGACAATCGTCGGCCAAAACAACGCGACAACAAAAAGCGCGGAAACCAACACTCCGGAAAACATATTTACCTCCTTGACAAGCGCTCCTTCAATGGAGCGCACGAAGTAGAAAACAAAATATTTTGTTTTCTATTGTGTACGCTCCACTTTTTTCAAAACCTGTCATTTGAAAAGTGCATATATCGCCATAAAAGAAGCAATATCTTTTAAGCAATATATTATCCTATAATATCATACTTTAAGCTTAAATTCAAGTATAAAAAAATTAGGGACTGTGTAACTGACAGTCCCTAATGTAAAAAATTTGTTCTTATTAAAGTGGTGGGTTGTTACCTTCATTTGCACTTCCACCAGTGAATCCGTTTGGTGGTGGAGTATTTCCTAGCTCGTTAATACCACCTGAAGTGTTTACTACAAAACCAGTCTCATTGGTTGTATCGCTTGGTGGTGGGTTGTTACCTTCATTTGCACTTCCACCAGTTGTTCCTTTAAATGGACTAGTAGAAGGTGGTGGGTTGTTACCTTCATTTGCACTTCCACCAGTTGTTCTCACTGGCTCTACTAGATTACATCCGGTTAGCAATAAAGTAACTCCAGCAATATAACCAAGTTTTGATAATATATGCTCTCTTCCATTTATAAAAGGATTACCTTCAATTAAATTTATTTTACTCATATAGTAATATTTAAATAGTAATTTTATCTTATAGTTTATACTATTATTTTATTTATGTCAATATATAGTCAAATTTAATGCAAAAAAATACTTATAAAATATGTATAAATAATATCCCGTAATACATTGTCAGTTCTTAGTTAACAGGTTGAAAGAAAAGTAACATATTTACAACTTTTTCATGCTACAATCATCTATATGAGAATCATCAACCGCAATTTCCATCGCACCTATGAGGAAATAGAGTCCTTCGAGGCGGGCATTATGCTCACTGGCGCCGAGGTCAAGTCTGTTCGTGCTGGCAATATCAGACTGGAAAACTCTTTTGTGAGAATTGAGAATAGCGAAGCGTATCTTATCAATGCGGACATCCCTATTTATCAGTTTGCGAGACCTGCAGGATATGACCCGGTGCGGCGGCGTAAATTGCTACTTCATAAGAAAGAATTAACCCGTCTGCAAACAAAAATGACGGGAGCCGGCAAATTGACTATAGCACCTATAGTATGTTATACTAAGGGACGTCATATCAAGCTTTCGATTGCTTTGGTGAAAGGTCGAGGCGAGATAGGAAAAAAGATACTTGAGATGCATGAAGACATCAAAAGAGACCAGGAACGAGAAATGAAGGATTATATGAAAAAATAATGGGGATGCATGGATTCGACGTAAAGAATCGCACTTTTATAAATGGCTAGAGCGGACCTATCCGATAAATGGAAAAAGTAACTGCAAACCTCAAAAAGGAATTTGCATCACTTAAGAGAGCCGTTGTCGAAGCTTATCAAGCCCAAACAGCAAGATTAGCTTATGGCAACATGAACTTTGCTTTCGCAGCGTAAGTTCAAACTCTTTTAGTGATCTTAGTCGGCTTCATCGGTGAGCTGACTAACGAAAAACAATGCCGAAGTAGGTTAGGTAAAGTTTTCGATCTTTGCTTTACTGAAATAAATAAAATCGACAGCTTGAACAATGGTTTATATATTATCCGGTTTGAGCTTGAGCAAAAAGATATATTATCCCTAGCTAAACATTTATAAGGGAGCCTTTGCGGACCCGGGTTCAACTCCCGGCATCTCCACATTAGCCATAGGGCTTTAATATGGAACAACTGCCAAAACGACTTTTAAGAGCGGCAACGGCTAGTATTCTAGTCGCAAGCACGCTCGGTCCATTGGCGCCAGTTTCGGCTGCAACTACTACAGAACAAGCAAATTCCTCTCCTCAAAGATTTTTTTTACCTTATACGGCATCCGGAGCTCAAGGAAACGAAGTTCTTGCTGCTGCATCAATACAAGATGAAAATCCCAACGAATCTGAACCAGAGCCTGGACAAATATTAAATGATACTACTTATACCACTACAGTCGGTGTTTCTATCATCATGGATCCTTCTTTAAATATTGCAGAAGATTATTGGCAGTGGTTATTTCACAACGGGCCTTGGAGTATAGATGTAATTACCGATGGTTTACCTTTTGAGGCAATATTGGTCCGCGAAGGATTGCGGATTACTCCAACTTTAGAGGGAAGGTTATCAATCCCAGTTACTTTAGAATTTGGAGACTCTGACCTTCAAATTTACAATGAAGCCGCTTTCATGCATCTAGATATTCTGACCGATCCAACGGATCTCCCACCATCTGAACAACCAAAACAACCTAATCTACTTTTTTTCCCTTCGGTAAGAAATTAGAAATCGTAGTATTCAATTAAGAATCATTAGAATCACAAACGTTGCTGATTAAAAAAAACGAGAATAGATTTTATCACTCGTTATAAGGAATACCTTTCACAATATTGAGAGTCATTTCCGGCGCAAGTTCCTGATAATAGGCTGGTATTCCCTCAAATCCGGCTATACCGCTATTTTTAACTATTGCAGCTGCTTCATCCATTTGAGCCTGTTGATCTTTGGACAGTCCGCCGTACTTGATAACTGCACCTTCTTTATCGTTATCTTGGACGAGTGTTCCATCCATTTCAAACACATTTTTATTCGGATCGCTTGGTATAAAAGGATCGCTTGTTGACGGATGGTTAATGTGCCATTTGAAATCCTCATGCCAGTTGCGGTAATAACCGGGGGCATCTCCTACCGATACACCGCGGATTTTAAACTTTTGTCCTTCCTGAACATTTTTCAGGGAAAACAATAAGACGTGGGTAACGATACCGTTATTGGCGGTTCCTTCTGGTGTGGGCAAATCCATTGTGTCCCAGAATGCACCATAATCTACATCTGCATGATACTCGGTGCGGGCATATACTTGCCAGTCCGTACGCCAATCACGATTATCGTACCCGCTTACGATCGGATATCCTTCATGCGTGACGACTCCTTTCCAGACCATTTGCATCACTTCTGCAACATTCAGATCGTTATCCAGTTCTTGCCTTTCTCGAATCATATACTCATATTTGGAATCACCCCGCGTTGACTGCATATCAATGCAGCGATTCATGTTTGTCCCTAGTTTTTCATCAACAGCCGTGGCGTTCAGGAGCTGAGCAATATGCCAGATAAAAAAGTAGTCCATTTGATTGTCAAACGATTTCATACCCGCACAACGATCAAGAATCATGCTGGCAATCCGGTCGAGTTTTGATTCGGCAAGCCTTTTCTTTACCGTGGTATCAAATCCAGCCTCTTCATCTCGTGCGATTCCTTCTAAGTCGGATTTTAGAGATTCCCATGCGGCTTGTTCATCTGCATTTTTAAAATGCGGATCATATTCCAGAGCGCCGGAAAGACCAAAAGCATATCCGCCTACTTCACTCGCGTGCGCAATGAGGGCTTTATAAGTACTGCCAAAAATTTTAATTGTTGGAATATATTCCCATTTTTGTGTGTCAGGATGCCAATATCCTAATGCAAAGCCTTTTTGATCCGAGTCTTTTAAATCTATGGTAACATTTCCCATTTTTGAAAAAGCACCGCTTGGCTCGACTTTGTAAAGACCACCAACTGTTCCTTCTGGCCACCCGCTTTGGGGAATAGCAGAAAAAGACAGATTAGTTTGGGAAGGCGCTTCGATTTTAGCAAAACTGGAAGACGTTTCCGCCTCTTTTACATATTGAGAAGAAGAATTGTTGAATGAACCGATCTGAAATCCACCGGCTTTATCAAGTATAGATTCCACGATCATGGGAAATATCCCCGGTGAAATCATCATGCCCAGGAAGGGGACAACCGAAGAGAGTACAAAAAAACCAACAACTATCATTAACGCTATAAAACAACCTTTCTTTTTTTTTGATGAAGGGGCTGGCTGATCTTTTTTCCCTGTTTTTTTATATGCTTGAACGGGTGAACTACGGGTATGAACGCTTTCCTCCTGATTTTTGGTTTGTATTTTTTTCTTTTTTGTCATTATGAGTATTACTAAAATAATAACAAGAATGATTAATATAATGAAAGGCCAGTTGATGGTGTTTGTTCGATTATCTTGATTATTGTAACTATTATTATTTGTCCCATTGCTATTTGTGTTCGTATTGGTACTTCCACTAGAAGCATCATCACCACTCTGTTCATTATTTGCGTTACTTTCTCCTCCTGATTGAGGCATGGTGGTAAATATACCTTTGATTGCACCATTTCTATTATCATCTGATTTGGAATAGACGAGATAGTGGTATGTGGTCGCCGGCTCAAGATATTTCAATTGAACAGTGTGATTAACTTCAGCCTGGTTTTTGCCAAAATTCGTTTCATAGTTATTTATGGAAACATTTTCATCGAATCCAACATAAACAAAACCGCTTGTTTTTATATCAGCCATCATGCTGCTTCCGTCTTCTTCTTTTGTCGTCCACCAGAACGTGCCACCGATGCTACTCATTTCATACCGAAGATTCACTATCTGAATATCATTATTCCGGTTTTGCTCCGTTGTGTCGGGCTCAACCTCGTCAGCCTGACTTTGGTCTCCAGGTTCAGTCTGACCAGATCCTAATGCTTGATTCCCCGTTTCTCCCACGAGTCCAATAATCCGTGCAGCCAAACCACTTAAAGGATTTAATAACCGCATGGTGTTCGGGTCAACTGCCTGCCCCGAAATATTTTTGGTGGTGAAAAAATTCAATTCGGAGTTTACGGACCTGTTTGCATCATCTTTTCCATTCACATAAAAAGCATAGCGCGTACTGGGAGCCAAATCCTCCAAAATGACCCGGTTTGAAGAAAGCGTATCGGTATTTGGCCTGCCTGCCCATTGCGATCCCGGTTGATCTTTCCGGTAATACACCGAGGCGATAAGGAGACCATCTGCGGTCCATGAAATTGTGGCAGTAGTACTGGTTATCTGGTTCTCAGGAGCGGTAACGCTTGTAAAAGTTACCGGTGGGACGTACTCAACAATAAGCTGTATTTTTTTTCCTTGGTTTGCTTCGACTGTTTCATCCTTACTATAAAATTTGCACAAACTATCTTCTTCGTCGGAATTATTTACTATCATGAGCCCATAATTTGGGTACTCGCCGCTTACCCATTTGCGTACCAATCCGGTAATGTCCCACGCTTCGTCACCGGAACTGCGGAGAAATCCTTTACCGTAGACGGTGTATTGATATTCGTTCATCATCGTGCTTCTTGGTTGATTGTTAAAGGTAACCCTGCGCTCATCCCAATCATTCGTCAGTCGATATATACGGAGAGTACAAGGTGCTTCAGGATTAACGTGGTACGCAAAAAGTTTGAGATATGCTTTCTCGATGTAAGAATCCTGCGGAATGGAAGATACATTAAATTTGCTTAATGCATTGATTCTTGGAAGAAAAGTAGAACTGAAAATGCCGATATCGCCGTACAATGCCTGGGTGCTTATAAAAGCCCTTCTCCCGTAATTAGTATCGGGTTCATCCATGTTGACTTCACTATCGTTTGTTGGGTTCAGGTAGACTTTTTTTGTGCCAGTGATTGCGCTGACTGGCTGGATGATCGTCAGTAATAAAACAAGAAAGAACGTTAAGCCGAAGATTTTCTTCATGTCCTAAATTCATAATTTCATATTGTTTTTTCAATGTCAAGAGACCTGCCTTGACTTATCAAAAAAAGCAATGAATAATTATCAGTAATGGAGAAGGTACGAACGTCATTGATAATTTTTGTTACCATTGGTATTGGTATTTTTGCTTATTTAACGATTGCTCCATTTGTAGAAAAAAAATCAGAAACAAGCAGCATTGACAGTCAATCTACCCAACAACAGCAAGTTTCCCCTGTTTCTTCATCCACCACAACATCTACAAACTCTTGGAAAACATATTCCTCAACTCCTCTTGGTTTTTCCATTAGTCATCCTTCAGATCTTGAGCCAATAAAACAAGACGAAACAATAGTTTTTTCCAAATGGGGACCATCACAAAAAGAAGAAACAGAGTTTTATGATGGCATCAGTTTGACATTAAGCGCAGGCTTTTATAATGGCGCCTTTGAATCTTTAGTCAATCAGCAACTTGAAGAAATTAAAAACTGGCCGACCTATGTGAGCTCGTCTGAAATCAAAGCCTTGTCTTTGGCAGGTAAAGAAGCGTATAGTTTCGAAACAGTTACAATGGGTAAGGCGACCTATTATTTCATCAAAAAAAATCAGACAGAATATTTTAAAATTGTTGATGCGACAAATGACCCAACCAACCAAGGGTTCGATACGATCATTTCTCGAATGATGTCTTCCTTACAAATATAGTTAATGATTTATATCTCCCATGCTACAATATAATTCTCATGAAAAATATCTTCAAAGTCATTCGTCTGGCAAGACCCTACCATAAGTTTATCTATATTATCTCTGCTATCATCGTTTTTACGACTGCCCTTGAGCTAATTGCGCCGTATATCATCAAACTCATTGTTGATCAGATTGAACTACAGCTAAGAAAGGGCTCCGGCGACCTACAACGCTTGTATGTTCTTATCGGATTTCTCTTTTCTGCAAGTATCTTGTCAATTGTTCTTGAAGCAGTAAATCAGAGAATTGGTGATTACGCCTCTGGACGAATCGGTAAGTTTTTGACAGATACATTTTATGAAAAGATTTTTACCCTTCCGCAAAAGTATTTTGATAGTCAGATTTCAGGAAAGATTGTCAATCAACTGAGTCGTGGCATTCTGGCGCTTCAGGATTTTTTAGGCACTGCTTCAAACTTCATCGTTCCGGCACTTATTCGCAGTATATTTATCATTATAGTTCTTTCGTTTTATAGTATCCCAATCGCTCTCATGGTCCTTCTAATTTTCCCTTTTTATATTTACATAAGCCATATTTCCACTAAAAAATGGGGAGAATTGCAGGTGCAACGTAATCAGATTGAAGACGTGACGCGAGGTAGAATTCAGGAGGTTATCAGTAATATTCGTTTGGTCAGAAGTTTTAGCTCCCAGAAAAAGGAGCAGAACTTTGTTTCCGACAATATGAAGAAGAGCGTCGCTATTTATGATAAACAGTCGTTGACCTATCATATTTTAAACTTTATCAGAAACTTTGGTTTGGAAGCCGGACTCGTCATAATCGCAGTAATGGTCTTTCGTAACACATTCGTCGGCATACTTACGATCGGTGAAATGGTGCTTATTCTGCAGTATCTCAATCAGATAAGATGGCCTCTTTTTGCGATGAGTTTTATTCTCGAACAAACCCAGCGAGCTGAGTCGGGGTCGAAAGAATATTTTGAGATTCTGGAACTTGAATCCGTCGAAAAACTCCCGGCTAAAACTCTAAAACCTCTTTTTAACCAGCCGTCGGTCTCTTTTAAGAATGTTTCGTTTGAATACGAAGGCGGTAGTAGCGTCTTGAAAAACGTAAGTTTTGATCTGTCAAAACGGGAAACAGTCGCACTTGTTGGCCATAGTGGAGCAGGGAAAACTACGCTCGTTAACTTGATTTTGAAATTTTACGAGCCCACTCAAGGCGTGATATTTATAGATGGTAAAAAATATTCCGAGTTGTCACATGATCAGATTCGTTCACATATTTCGCTCGTTTTTCAGGAAAATGAACTTTTCTCAACGACCGTTTTTGAAAACGTAGCTTATGGAAAACCCAATGCTTCCGAAAAAGAAATTATCGATGCGTTAAAAAAAGCCAATGCCTATGAGTTTGTGATGAAGTTTCCAAAAAAGATCCATGCCGAGATCGGCGAGCGAGGAGTACGGCTTTCAGGCGGACAAAAACAACGCATTCAGATTGCTCGCGCCATACTTGCCGATCGACCGATACTCATACTTGATGAGGCCACAAGCTCGCTTGACGCGAAAAGCGAAAAACTTGTTCAAGACGCGCTTGAGAAGCTTATGCAAAATAGGCTTGTCATCATCATCGCCCACCGATTTTCAACAATTCAAAATGCAAATAGGATACTGGTTATTGAATCAGGCAAAATTGCCGATTCTGGGGCACCGGGTGAGCTTGCCAGACGTCCCGGTGTGTACTCAGAGCTATTGAGATATCAAATTGAAGGGAATCAGAAACTTCTGGAAAAGTACGAACTACAGTCATGATTTTCGCCTTTGTTATAATAAGAGATGGTGTTAAAGTATTTTTTGATAATTTCAGCGGTCGTCGTTACATCTTTTGTTTTAACTCAAAAAGGATCCGTACTCGGTGTTTCCGACATGATCCCTTTTTTTCCAACACCGTCACCTACTGTGACACCAACTCCATCGCCAACACAAACGCCGACACCTACCCTAACTCCAACACCAACATTAACACCCACTTTAACTCCGACTCCAACAAGTACGCCAACCCCGCTGCCTCCAAGCTCATATGATACTGATTTTGATCAATACAGCAGCCAGTATGGAGTAGACAAAAATCAATTAAAAAAGATTGCTCTCTGTGAATCAGGCATGAATCCGTCTTCGGCAAATGGCGACTATGGCGGCATGTATCAATTTGCGACAGAAACGTGGATCAATACAAGATCTCAAATGGGCTTAGATACCAATCCAAGTTTACGTTTTGGTGCAAAAGAGTCTATCGAAACTGCGGCTTTCAAAATCTCACGAAATGGAGCAAAGGCTTGGGTAAATTGTCTTTGATCATATTTGATACAGTTTTATTTATTGACAAAGTAAACGATTGTTTATTATGATTGGTTTAATCATTAATAATATTTTTTTATTTACTTATGGCAGAAGATATTCTAACACCCATCAAAAAATTCTTTCGGATAAACAGACGTTTACCATCATATTCTGAAATGCTGAAAATTTTTAATGTTGCTTCAAAAAGAACGGTTTATATATATATCCAAAAACTTATTGATGAAGGATTTCTGAAAAAAATCAACAAAAAACTTGCTCCGACAAAAATGTTTTTCGCACTTCCGGTGATGGGCATGATTCAAGCCGGTTATCCCATTCTTGCTGAAGAAAACCGCAACTATATCACGCTAGATGAATATTTTATCGAGCAGCCTGACAATTCATTTCTTTTGAAGGTGCGCGGAGATTCGATGATCAATGTGGGTATATTTGAAGGAGATCTTGTGGTGATCGAACGAAAAGGCCATGTCGAATCGGGAGACATTGTACTTGCCGAGATTGACCGAGAATGGACATTGAAGATACTGAGTAAGGACAGAAAAACAAACAAAATGTTTTTGGAAGCGGCAAATCCAAAATATCCGCCTTTTTACCCGCGGGAAGAGTTAAAAATACATGGTATTGTCCGCGCTGTTTTTAGAAAAATGAGCCGACGGATCAATTAATAGAACATATCCTATTGCAAAAGCATATTTCCTAAAGTAAACTAGTATCACGTTATGTCGGAAAAAGTAACAGCACATTCTTCAAAAGAGGAAAAAAAACTTTCAATAGAGATACTTATTTCTGCCGCTTTTAATCGGACAAAAGAAAGATTTCTTCCATATTTACTGGCGGCAATTTTTGGAGTTGGTTTGGTGTCTCTCGCAATTATTGCTATGGGTCTTCTTGGTGGAGTGGTATTTTTACTCTGGCTTGGCACAAAATCCACGGTGATTACGGCCATTTTTGGTACGATCGCAGTTATTGGTACCATAGCTGGATTTATATATATTCAAAGCTGGCTCTCGCTTACTATCGTGTACACCATTATTGCAAAGCAGCGTGTTTCTGTCACAGATGCTTTCAAAACAATGCGACCGCTTATCAAGGGGTATATTTGGGTCAGCATCGTAAATTTCCTGCTGCTGTTTGGGCTTTTACCGTTTGGAATAGTGACCATTCTTATTCTTTCTCTTGTGTGGGTGACATGGAGCATGTTTACAATCTATGTCTATATTGAAAAGAGGATGCATGGGCTTGACAATCTGTTTATGAGTAAAGCCATAATCTCAAAAAAATTTTGGGGATTTGTTTTTCGAATCGCGGTTATTTATGTGTTGTATTTTATAGGATTCTTTATAATTCAGGCAATTGGCAGGGAGTCCCGAGCGCTCTCAAGTGTCATATATATGATTTTCTCCTTCCTTGCCGGTCCGTTCATGTTAAGTTACATGTATGAAATGTATCACAATTTTGAACATCCCAAGGATGTTGGCTCAAAGCAAATTTGGATCATACTTTCTGCCATTGGCTGGGTGATTATGATTATTGGAATTTTTACATTTTCATCATTTATTGGCCGTGAGATTCCGAAAATTCAACAAAACATCTTGAAACAAGAGGAGAAAAATAACAAAGTTCTTCCTTTTCCGTCAGACATATATGACGATGTAGAAAGTGATGTTGATTATGAAGAGATATCTCCAGGCGTGATATAAATAACTTCTTTGTTATTTTATCTTTCCAAATAAGGCTGCCCCTTCATTTTTAGTAAGTAGTTTATAGCTTTTCGACAAGGTAAATTTTGCAAATAAAATGTCAAACTTCTCGTCTTGTGAAGATAAGTAGACATATTTTATAGGGAGAGTGTCGACAACAATTTCATCAAGATGCTCGGATTCGTACTTTCTTTTTTCAAAATTTATCCCTGTGTTTTCAAGAACATTGACAAAATTTACATAAGTCGGCTTCCCGGAAAAAGCGGAAACATAAGCCATATCGTTTCCAATTATCGGCGCAAGCACCGGTCCATCGGGAAGTTTTTCAAGATTTTGTAAAACTGCCATTTCATTTTCCGGGATCACGAAGCGAGCCTTATGTGTCAGATAGTTAGCATTGACTAAATTGGCAGGAAAAGTAAGAAGAAAAATCGGGATAAAAAGAACCCAAAAAGATAATCGTGATTTTTGATAGAGTTCAAAAAAGAATTTTGCGGCAAAAATATTCATTAGAAATGCGGCAACGACGGCAAACTGAATAGGGTTGTACCAGTCGCCTTTTTGAATAAAAAGCACCGACGCGCAAATGGCAACCATAATAGTGATCGTAAGCACGATCTCAAATCGGGTTATTTTTCGGTAAATTATTTGCTTCAGAATATATAAAAAACCAATAACGCGAGTGCCAAAATAAAAAATAATAAAAAGTGCCACAGAAAAAAATTCGATAGCAAAAAGACGTGGCGAGAATCCGTGTTCATACAAAAAATAGCGGGCATTAACAATGTCCGACATGTAAAACAAATCCCTCGTCTCTATAAGGTGGTGGACTGTCGCAAAAGGAGAAAAGATAAATATCGAGCCTGTTTGCGAAGCTCCAAATGGGTTGTAAAATACAATCACGGCAAGAAGCGCGCTTCCAGAAAATATTGCAAGACGAGTGAGTGATGGTTTTGTTTCTTTTTTATTAAATAATGAAAAAGTTTCGTTGAGAATCAAGATGAGCATGATGACAGCCGCCGTATAAAATTTTATTCCAAATGTGAGAAACACAAAAAAACCTATTAGAAAAGATTTTTGCAGTGATAGCTTATTTTTATAAATCGCAAGAAGGACATAAAGTAAAATCAAAAAAGAAAACGCGAAATGAATGCTTTCCAGCAAGCGCGTCGCTTGGAATGTATTAATAAGGGCGCTATTGTCGATATAGCCTTTATGGTAGAGCGAGGTGATCATAGTAAGCGGTATGCCAAAAAGAACAAAGAATAAAAATAAGGCGACAAAGAGCGATTTGTCTTTGATGGTGCGAGCAAATTCAAGACCAAGTACGATGAGAAGAAAAAAATAGAGGGAGGGAAAAAGTTTATAGAAGGAAAAGTTTATCGAAATGCCTATGTAAGATAAAAGATAGGCAACAAGATTTGGCACGTAATGATAGCCCGTAAGCGGTTCGCCTGCATAAATGGGCATCTGAAAAGGAAATGTTTTAAACGCGGTTTTTGCCACGGCCAGAAACCACACCCCGTCTCTATAATTGCTGCCGATGATAAGACCGCAGATCCCGTCGACACAACCATTTTGACCGTCAAATACAAAGCGAATCAGTGTAAGAGTACCTGCAATAAGCACCATGATTAGAATCGGCATGTGGCGTGAGAGATAATTAAGATTAGTTTTCCACATTTTAAGAAGCATTATTTTATTATAACCAAGATGCGGCGTTTTTTTCTTATTTGACTTTAAAGGTAAAAATGAGTATGATTTTAAGTATCATATTATGTTGAGATTTCTTGCAACCTTTCTTCTTGCGAGCATGGCTTTTATAATCCTGGGCAATGTTGTTTTTGCGCAAACTAAGCAAAACACTGTTGTGGTGCTTCCTAAAGACGAAGTTATTGACACGAATTATTTTGCGGCCGGCGATACCGTGACTTTATCCGGAACTGTCAACGGTGACGCGTATCTTGCCGGGGGAGTCGTCAATATCGAAGGAACAGTTAACGGCGATTTGATGGTAGCGGGTGGAGTTGTATATATCCGCGGTACGGTGACTCAAGACGTTCGTGTTGCAGGCGGTCAGGTCATCATCACTGGCACAATTGAGCGTAATCTTACTGTCTTAGGAGGTACGGCAACGATCGCTGATTCGGGACGTGTTGGCAGTAGCGTTGTTGGCGCTGGGGGATCGATACAGATATACTCGGCAATTCCGAAAGATGTTACGATTGGGGCAGGAGAGCTCACGATCGGCAATACGGTCGGCGGCAATGTGTTTGCCGCAGTTGGGGTATTTACCATGTCGCCAAGCGCCAATATCGAAGGCAACCTCACTTATATGAGCGAGGAGCCGCTAAATATCCAAAAAGGTGCTACCGTCTCAGGCACAATAAAAGAGGAAAAAAGCCTGCAAGCGCAAAAAGACCAGTTTCAAGATAAGGCAAAGGCAGCGGCAAAAGCCGGCAAAAGTATTATGTATACTGCCAAAGTTATAAATATCATAACCGCCTTTTTAGTCGGTCTTCTTTTTATATTTTTGTTCCCAAAATATACGGCAACTATCACCAAACAGATTTCTGAAAAAACGTGGACCTCTATGGGAGTGGGATTACTTACGCTGATTTTGACTCCACTGATTGCGATTTTATTCCTGGTAACGATAGTTGGTATGCCTGTTGGATTTTTACTTATAGTTGCCTATGTCTTTTGTATCTTTTTTGCAAAAATTTTCGTCTCTCTTGTTGTTGGCAATAAATTAATAAGCATGGTAAGTCGCGAAAAATACCATCACGCGGTTGTGCTCGGGCTTGGTCTGCTGGTGTATCTTATTGTCAGTTCAATTCCGGTCTTGGGGTCGGTTATGGTTCTCCTCACAGTCATCATGGGTATTGGGGCGATGCTTTTGGCAAAAATTGAGTACTACCGCTTGCTAGCCGATAAAAAAATGATATAGTAGCTTCAGGTATGGACGATATTTCAATCTGCTCGATCGATGGTCAAATCGTTGATAAAAAACAAGCGGTTTTACCTCTGAGTTCAATTGAAGCTCAGTATGGTTTTGGCGTTTATGAAAATATTAAGGTGCGAAATAACACCACTTATTTTGTAAAAGAGCACGTCGTCCGTCTTCTCCATTCGGCAATCTGTATCGGTCTCAAACATAATTTTTCTAAAGAGAAAATTTCCGATTACCTTGAGGCATACAAAAATAGGCTGAATATTGATTCGTGTAATCTCAAACTCCTTCTTCTTGGTGGTCAATCGCCTGAGGAGTCACGCCTTGTCATAATGTCATTTTCTCCTTTTTATCCAAAACGTGAATGGTATCGTAGCGGAGTAACGCTTAAGTCCTACAAATACGAGCGCTTTATGCCACAGGCCAAAACCTTAAATATGCTGCCAAGTTATATTTTTTATAAAAATGCCAAAAGCCATGGACATTATGATGCGCTTCTTACTGATACTTCAGGGAATGTGCTTGAAGGGACAAGGACAAATATTTTTTTTATTGACGGTAAAAATATATGTCACCCTCCGATTGAGAAAATTCTTGAGGGAGTGACCATGTTGAGTTTGAAAGTAGTATTAACAAAACAAGGGTTTAAATTTATTGAAAAAGAAATTCCGTTAAGTAGTATTAATAAATACGAGGGAATGTTTTTATCAAGCACGAGCTCAAAAATTTTACCCGTGCGGAAACTAGATGACATGGTTTTGCAAATTCCTGAAAGTCATTATGAGATTATAAAAATCTATGATGAAGCGCTTGACCGATCGCAAGGCATGTTTGATTTACTTTAAATTACCTCTTCTTCAAACGATTTAATAACCCACGGTGCAAGAAGAGAGTAGAGTGGATTTTTAGGGTCTTTTATTTCTCCGAGAGGTTTTACCAGAAATCCGTAGGCAAACGCAAAGTTTGGCAGCTTGAGTTTTTTGACGGTGCAAGTATAGATACGGCACATCTCGTGTTCTTTAAATTCAGTTTTTGGATCATCTGCACGGTAATAAATCGTACCTCTAAATTTAGGCTTTTCCTCAAGATCCGATGAGACAATATCCCATTCACGCTTTAGAGTTTGGGAAAGTGCGGTCAGATCATCTTGCAATTTCTCATTCTCAAATATTTGATGCGACGATATGGAGGTATCAAAAACTCCGTCAAAAACCGGATGTTTTCGGTGCTGAAGAACGACTTGATTCTTATAAAAAATCGCAAGCGTAAATCCACGATGAAGAATGCCGGTTTTATGTGCTTGCCATCTCTCGACTTTGTCAATTACATTATCGTTTTTATCCACTTTGGCAATGTATTGCAGTTTGTCAAAATAATCCATATCGCATCAATTTTATCAGGTTTTTTCTTTTTTGTCCTCAGTTGGAGTTGAGGAGTCTAGCGACTGAGTAAGTTTTTTCTTTATTTCATCAAGATCGGGTGCCTGTTCTTCTTGTCCTTCAAGTTTTTCTTCGGTTGCTTTGGCGCGATCTTCAATGCTTTGTGGTGCGGGTTCTTCTTCGTCAAGTGTCATATGCATCTCTTTTGGTTTTTCTTCTTCTTTTTCTGTTTTGACTTCAACCACTTCTTCCTCTTCTTTTTCAAATTTTTCTTTGACATTTTCTGCAGTCTCAAGAATCTTCTGCACCGTTTTTGCAGCTTCAAGTTTGGCCTTCAAATATACAAGAAGCTCGTCGCCTTTCAGATTGTTAATAAGAAAGATCGGCAGCAAAAATCCAAGCTCATCAAGCCCTTCGGCCCTCAGTTTCTCGTCGGGCGAGAGAAGTTTGTTAAGAGTATTTGTTATATAAACAATCTCCTGATTAATCCACTGTACCCTGTTTTGAATCGTATCCGACAATGGTACATCGCCGTCTTCGTAGTGTTTGGTCCACATATCTTTAACCTGTTCATAGTCTTCAAGCGATACCGATTGCGGGATAGTAATTGTTTTTTCGATATGTTCTTCGGGTTTACTGGCAATCTGCATTTCACCGGTTATTGTTTTTGCGACATCCTCCTCGGTCACTCCTTCCTGTTTGGCCACGGTTTGGATAATGTCGTTCGCATTTGCCACCGTCTCTGCAGTTGTCACTAAGATTATTTGGACTTGCTCGCTTGGAATACCTGAAGCTTGGTGAATGTTCTCGATCATTGTTTCCGTATCTTGATTGACATTATTTGAAAAAGTTGTCAAGACATTTTTGATTTGCTGTGGCTGAAGATGAGTTTGATTTTGAATATTCTGGATAAGCTGCTCATTTTTTACCGCCTCTTGCATAACGGATTGAATGACTTGTTGCGACACCGATTCTTCGGTTAAGGTCGAAGGACCGATAATGGTTTGCATTTCGTTTAAGATAGACGTCACCTCTTGTTGCGGTACACCCTGCTTTTGAGAAATTGTATTTATGATCTGTGGCGAAGTTGCGACTGCTTCGAATGTCGCTTGAAGCACCGGTGAAACCTGCTCTTTGGTCATCTTGGTTTCTTTGGTGATCTGTTCATACATTTGAGGAGCGGCTTTGTCAATGTGTTGGGTAAAAGTGTTGACGATGGTTCTTATTTGCTGTACCTCAATGCCGGTTTTTTGTGAAATGTTGTTTGCCGTCTCTTCGTTTGTGATGGCTTCGTGCATGGCTTCATTGACGATATTGGTAGATGACACGATTGACGAGTTGCCTCTGACCGATATTACATGGACAACCGGAGTTGTAGCTGCCGCTTCTTTTGATATAGCCTCCGACTCAGATGTGGCCATAAGAATGTGTTTGGCCTGATCGACGGAGATATTATTTTGAGTGGCTTGCTCCTGCATCGTGGAAGACGAGGTAATGTAATTATTGGTTGCCTGAAGTATCTGTGATATATTTGATTTCTCCACGCTTGTTTCTGAAGACACGTTGTTTTGAATCTTGTTTGCGGGCTTATCGATATTTTTTACCAAAGACTGAACCACTGCTTTGACATGGGCGGCCGGCGTCTTTGAGTTTTGGGCAATTTGCTGTATAGCGGTCTCATCTTGAGATATCGACGTGTAAACATTTTTTGTAAACTGATTTACAGCCGCTTCAGAGATATTGTATGTCTGACCAATAAATGAACTAATTGTCTCTTTTTCTACAACCTTTGAAACAGCGGGCACAGCAACTGTAGTTTGTGCAAGAGTTTGATAAACATTCTTTACGTCTTCTTGGGAAGTATTTGTGCTTTGGGCAACTAGGTTTGTGAACGAATCATTCTTGACAAGCGATTGGTAGGTTTGTTGAATAATGTTAGTCACTTTTTGTTCGTTCATATTCTGTTCGTGAGCAATTGTTTGAATTATTTCCGAAGTCGGTTTGGAAGTATTTTGAATAAATGTCTGAATCACATTTTTAGTTTGTTCAGGATTACTCTGCGTAGTCTTTGATATCTGTTGTACAAGGTCGTTGTTGGTAACAAGAGAGTTATATGTTGTCTCAATTATCTTTTGAATATTTGCCGCTGGAATGTGGACGCTTGACTGCACGTTGACTATTGGCGCTTTTGTTTCGACACGAGCAGGCACAGCAACTGTTGTTTGCGCTAGAGTTTGATAAACATTCTTTACGTCTTCTTGGGAAGTATTTGTACTTTGGGCAACTTGATTTGTGAACAATTCATTTTTGGCAAGTGACTGGTATGTTTGTTGAATTATGTTTGTTGTCGCGCGTTCACTAATGCGCTGATCTTTAGAAATGTTTTGGGTTATCTGAGTGATCGGTTTTGAGATGTTTTGAGTAAACGCGCGGATCACGGCTCTTGTTTGGATGGGATTTGTGTTGGCGTTTTCTGAAATTTGCTGAACCAACTCGTGGTTCGATGAGAAAGTGTTATATGTTGTATTGACAATGTTTTGAACATCTTGATCTCCCAAATTGACCTTTGACCGCACCATTACAAGAGGCGGTTTTTGGCTGGCGGGTTTGATTTTAATTGCAGTATGTATTGTGCTTAAGATGTGAGTGACTTCTTGGGGTTGAATTTTTTGTTCTGATGCCATCCGATGCACAATTGTTGCATACTGTCCAATTGCGCCGCTTTGTGACAAAACTTGCCTGACCTTCTCTTGGGGAATTTTTTGTTCTTGCGAAATCTTTGTGATGAGGTGGGTTGCAGGTTGAGTAATATTTTGAATATAGCTATTCAAAATAGTTTTAACTTCATGCGCCTTGGTGTTTGTATTTTGGGCGATGTTTTGTATGGTTTTGTCATTATTAATGATTGTCTTTGTGTAATTATTAGTGATCTGCGTTACTCGCTCTTGAGGGATCTTGATCTCGTTGACAACAATTTTTTCAATCGATATGGTTTGAGGAATAGTCCTTACAATCTGTTCTCGGATGCGTAGTTTTTCGCTGGTTTCAGTAGATGTCGAGCTCAGTATCGAACGGGCAACGGTGTCGTTTTTGATGGCGCGTGTGAAAAGCTCGGAACGCAGGTTCATAAACTGTTGTCTTTCTGCAGGTGTTTGGGCTTTGACGGGATTGGCAAGGTAAGTGACGTTTTTATTCACAATTGTGCGCAGCTGCTTGTTTGTTTCCAAAGCTGCAACATTGGTGATTTTTGTTGCGTTAAGATTGAGAGAGCGGGCGATATCGCGACTCATCGTATTTCTTATTTGTTCAATTGAACCCAAGGAAACATTGATTTTCGTTGGGGTAGGTGTTTCGAGTTTGAGTTTTGGAGAAATCGGCGGCGGTGTCGATGATGGGCCAAGCGATGGACCTCCTCCACGTAGTTGGTCGTACATTGCAAGCAGTATATTTTTGGTTGCATAAATTCCCTCGCAGCAATAGTCCCTGAATATCCGAAGCAGCCACCAAGGGAAGAAAGTGACTGCCCAAAGCATGATGAGGGTGATGACATACTCAGCAAACGTATCCACGTAATTTCCGTTATTACCAGCATTTATACTACGATTCAATCCACTCTCAAACTGTCTTTGTGCTGGACCTCCATAAACGATATTTATACCGGATGGATATACATAACCATTAGAGTTAAAGGGCTGTCCGGCCTGAGTTACGCGTGAAAAGTCGAATCTAAATGGAATACCACTATCCCAGATTCTGGCCATTGCTCCAAGGAATAACGCAAGCAGCGGTCCGTAAAACAGCCATTGGAAAAATACTCCAATCCATATCCAACCAATATTTCTTATAAATACAAACGGCATGAGCAAAGCAAGAAACGGCGAGACAAAAAGCAAAAACCACAAGATAATTTTTCTTAAAATGAGCATCGTTCCCATGACGTAATAGCTCACATTTGTGAGTTTCAGCATGAAAATTTCAGCATTTACCGCCTCCTGAACACGGATATTAAGGTCTCGACAACCGACAAACTCTTTATAGCTTCGCTCGGTTCGTCCAAGAAGGTCGGCGCCAACCGCATCGGCAAAGTAAATATTAAAAAGCTGCCGCCCACCCAATTGGTCGATAAAAAACTTCATGAGAAGCTCTGACAGTTGGATGAGCAAAAACACAATAGCTGCAGAAAGGGCAATATAAAGTAACATCATCGCCAGTTTGATCACTGTTGGCCAGATTTGGAGATTGAAAGAAAAAAAGTTATAGTTGGTGCGGCGGCTGATGATATAGCCTATGCCAAAGATCGTAGCGATAAGAACGACTCCAAAAAGCGCGATGATACTTGTGATGTTCCAAACGCTTCGCAATACGGGCGCTTCGTCAATTGCTGTTGTAGTAATAGACCAATACAGAAACTGGCGTGCGCGCTCATCGGCCTTGCCTTGTTCGGTAATATCCGGATCTTCTATCCAATAATGAGTTTGAATAGGATTGGCCAGGAATTCTTCATAGGAGGAGGCGCAAGTTTCATTGATTGCTGGGTAAATATCATCTTTTAATGGATCCGGACAGTTGCTTCTTGGGTCACATGCAAGGGGAGTGTCGACTTTGATCTCATAAAGACTTTCGGCAGCAAAAACACGCGACATAGGAATAAACGCTGCGACAAAAAACCAAAAGAATATGATAGTTTTTTTAACCATAAGAAAAATCCACTATATAGTTCATATTAGTATATCTCCGGTAGCTTGACAACTAATTACAAATCTGTCATGATGAGGCTCATATATAATATTTGTTATACCATAATATAACATGCTTGCCAAGATTCACACTGCTACAACTGTTGGTTTGATGGGAACACCGGTTGATGTTGAAGTTGATGTTGCCGGCCGCGGGTTTCCGACATTCACGATAGTCGGTCTGCCTAATAAATCTATAGATGAAGCCAAAGACCGCGTGCGAACGGCAGTAGTTAATGCAGGGTACGAGATGCCCGATTCACGCATCACTGTAAATTTGGCCCCGGCCGATATCCCAAAATCAGGATCGAGCTTTGATCTTGCTATTGCGATCGGTATTTTATGTGCGTCAGGTATGATCGACACCGATCTTCTTGAAAAAAGCATGATGATTGGCGAACTCTCGCTTGAGGGCGCGGTTCGGCGCATAAACGGGATCATTCCTTTGTTGATTTTAGCTCAAGAAATGGGTACGGAGAATATTTTTTTGCCGTCAGGTAATGTGGGCGAGATTGTCGCCTTTGATGAAATACGGGTCTATCCGGTACCCACACTTTTGGCACTCATACATCATCTGGAGAGGAAAAAACAAATTGAGGTTTTCAAGCCAAACGGCATATCTCATAAAAAAAAGAAGAGCAGAATGATTTATGATTTCTTACAGATCAAAGGCCAGGAGCAAGCAAAGCGAGCGCTTGAGATTGCGGCTGCAGGGTTTCATAATGTGCATCTCAAAGGCCCGCCGGGAGCCGGAAAGACTTTGCTTGCACGGTCGTTTCCGACTATTTTACCGCGCATGAGTAAAAAAGAGATACTTGATGTTGCAAAAATATATTCGGTAGTTGGGCAGATGACCGATGATATTTTTGAAGGGATACGTCCTTTTCGCGCTCCACACCATACTACTTCGCGTACCGGTCTTATTGGTGGCGGCAGTCAGCCGTCCCCGGGCGAAATTTCGCTTTCTCATCGAGGTGTACTTTTTTTGGATGAATTTCCCGAATTCCCTCGTCATGTACTTGAAGCTTTGCGCCAGCCAATTGAGGACGGGGTTGTGACTATATCGCGAGCTGCAGGAAGCCTTACTTATCCTGCCAGGTTCTTACTTCTTGCCGCATCAAACCCCTGTCCTTGTGGGTTTTTAGGACACCCGACCAAACAGTGCAAATGTCTGCCCGGAGTTGTCGTAAAATATAAAAAAAGGTTATCCGGGCCGCTTCTTGATCGGATCGACTTACATGTCGATGTGCCGCCCGTTGCAGTTGAAAAACTTAGTGATGAGGCGGCGGGTGAAGCTAGTGAGGTGGTACGCAGTCGAATCGATAAGGCGCGCGAGCGGCAAAACAAAAGATATGCTGATTCGCAATTTCAATTTAACAGTGAAATGACATCGTCCGACATTGAAAAGTATATCGTTTTAGAAAAAGAGGCAAAAAAAATACTCCATCGCGCAGTTGATCGTCTGTCGCTTTCGGCCAGATCTTATTTTAAAACCATTAAAGTGGCCCAAACCATCGCCGATCTTGAGGCGAGTGACACAGTAAAAAGTCATCACGTTGCCGAAGCTCTTCAATACCGTTCTCAAGATGTATGAATAGGATAAGAACATCTATTGACAACGGTTTAGAAAAATGATTAGAATGAAAGAAGTATAAATTCTATACTTAAATTATATGAAAAAACTTCTGGTCTATTCTTTTTTATTAATACTGTTTGGTGGTTTTTTGATTAATGCACCAGTTGCATCAGCACAAGCATGTACTGAATTGTCAGCCGATACTATGCCCGCTTGTCAAAGCATAAACACCGGTGATCTTGGCTTCCAAATCCCTTCACTTGGTGACATACTGACATTTATAATTCGTGCCTTCTTTGTCATTGCAGGACTGGCTGCATTACTATACTTACTACTTGGAGCTCTTGCTTGGATAACAAGCGGTGGAGATAAAGAAGCAATTACAGCAGCACAACAGAAGATACAAGCTGCCGTCATAGGTATGATTCTTATAGTTGCCGTTCTTGCCATAATATGGACTCTTGAACAAGTAATCTTCAATAGAAGAATCTGTCTTGGACTATCATGTCCGTTGACGTTGCCTGGAGTTATTGAACCAAAACCTGACGCAAAATCATGCTGTGCTTGTGTAAGTAAGGATGGAAAATTGGGCGATGTCATAAACTCATTTGTTTCGTCGTGTAATGAGGATGGAACCGGATTATCGACTGTTGGAGCTTTGTAATCTTTCTTCTAAAAAACTAACGTTTATTTATCTTCAATTGATTTACTGAGTGCTAGTTGTATTTAATTTCAATCGTTACTATAATCAATGTAACTAAAATGAGTATATACTTCCTTGCTCAGATTCAAGAATGGGGGGATTGCGTTGTTTCAGGTGTTCCCACGCTCAAGTGTCTTGAGGTTGTGATCGCAAACATTCTTTTTATGTCAAATGCCTTGATATTACTTGTGTTATTTGTTATGTTTATTATTGGTAGTTTTAAGTATTTAACGTCACTTGGTAATCCGGAAAAAATTGAGGAGGCAAAGGGTACTTTTAAATGGGCGATTATCGGACTGATCGTGTATGTCAGTGCTTATTTGATCTTGAATTTTATTGATATCTTATTTTTGGGAGGGAAAGGCGATATATTTAGATTGAAGATAGGTGATTAATTATCAATTCAAGTATTTAATGAAAATTGTTGCTGTTTTATTAGTGCTTCTTACTTTATTATTAATAACGCCTATTAATACACATGCTGCGATATATGACCGATGTGTAGAAGAAGGTACTAGTATTAATGACTTTCCAGCATGTACGAGTATCAGTACAGGAGCATTAGGATTTAAAATCCCATCTCTTGGCGACATACTTACATTTATCATTCGAGCCTTCTTTGTCATTGCAGGACTAGCAGCATTACTATACTTACTGCTTGGTGCTCTTGCTTGGATAACAAGCGGTGGAGATAAAGAAGCAATTACAGCCGCACAACAGAAGATTCAAGCTGCGGTCATAGGTATGATCCTTATAGTTGCTGTTCTTGCCATAATATGGACTCTTGAACAAGTAGTCTTTAATCGTAGAATCTGTCTTGGACTATCATGTCCTCTTACGCTTCCAGGATTAGTAAAGGTTAGTGAAGGAAGATTCTGCTGTGCATGTGTAGATAAATCTAGCGGTAAATTAGTAGATGTAATAGACGCTTTTAGACATAAATGCGCTGAAAATGGTACAGGAATCCTAACTGAGTAATTAAGCCAACAGTATATTTCAATCTCCCGGTGTTATCTGAATCACTTTTATACCTTCATCGGGAAGCGGGGAATGGGTGGTGTCGCGATCGCGGAAAAACAAATACGCTCCATAAACTAGTACTGCCAAAAGCGCCGGTATTACTACGATTTTTACGATTTTCATAGGTTGACTTTTTCTTTAATAATATAATGTGGCCTATTTAGAACTTCCATATAAATTTTACTTATGTACTCACCGATGATGCCGATTGTGATAAGCTGTACGCCCCCTATAAACATGATGCCAACGAAAAGCCCTGTCCATCCGGTGACCCAGGGAATAGGAAGTAGCAATTTGCCGATAATGGCGTAAATAACACCCAAAAAGCCAAACGTTGCCGCAAGGAAACCCATATAAGTGGCCATGCGAAGCGGCTTTGCCGAGAATGAAGTGATTCCGTCAAGCGCAAAGTTTATCATCTTTGCAATTGAGTAATGAGTACGCCCGGCGTGTCTTTTTTCACGGACAAAGTACACATAATCTTCAGGATAACCGCTCCAGGCGACAAGTCCGCGAAGAAATGGCGCGTGTTCTCCAAGCTGATTTAAAAAATCGATAACCGCTCGGTCTATGAGGCGATAGTCACCGACGTTTTGCGGTATAGGACGATCGGAGAGAAAGTTAATAAACTTGTAAAACCATGTTGCGGTAAGTTTTTTGAATGGGTCATCAACCTCTCGATTATTTCTTTTTGCATAAACTATTTTTGCACCAGCCTGCCATTTTTCAACCATTTCCGGAATGATTTCCGGCTGATCTTGCATGTCTGCGTCTATAGTCACCGCGCAGTCACCTTTGCAGATTTTATATCCGGCGCTAAGCGCCATCTGATGGCCAAAATTTCGGTTAAATGAGATCAGTTTTATGTGTTGATTTTTTTGTGTATGTGATTTTATCTTGTCGGTTGTCGAGTCTTTTGAGCCATCATCGACGAAAATAATTTCGTAGTTATATTTTGCAATTACATTGAGAATCCGAGCGATGAGAGCGTCAATATTATTTTCTTCGTTGTAGACCGGGATGATGAGAGAAAGAAGAAAGTTTGACATGAGTTCATTGTACCATTTTGTTCCGGGGCTAGGAGTCGAACCTAGCCTAGGAGATTATGAGCCTCCTGTGCAGCCGTACACTACCCCGGATAAAAAAGCCCGAATGTCGAAATTCGAAGCACGAAATCCGAAACAAATCTGAATGACTAAAATTCAAATACCAAACCGTTTTGTATTTAGAACATTTGAATTTCGATATTGTTTCGAAATTCGATATTCGGATTTAAGTTCTATTATTATATGAAATTGTGGCGAGTATGTCAATTTTTTAGAAAGACCTGAAGCCATTTTATAGGATTTGGGATCGTTGTCGGAACGGGCGTAACCGATGTTTGTGTTGGTTCGGGGATGACAAGAATGTATTCGTTGCTTTTATGAAGATTAAGTTTGTTGCGAACTGCCTTTTCAAATTCATTAATATCGTTAGTTTTGACAAGAAGAGTTTTCAGCTCAATGTTTCGTTTTTTTTCTTGCTCATACTCATCCCGATTCTGCCTGTAAAATGCCATATTTTTTCGGTACTCAAAAATATTTTTTGATAAGGCGCTAAGGAAAAAAACGGCTAAAATAAATAGAATCACTTGTTTGGTGCGTTGCATATTTAAGGCTTTCTTACCATGGCTGCAATTCGAGATGATGCAGCCTGCGCGGATAATTCTTTTATACAGATTCCAATGAGCGCATTTGGATTTTTATCATAAAGCTCTTGGTTTTTTGCAATAATTTCCTGAACTTTTGCTTTCAATTCTTCATCCGACAACTCTTTTGGCAAATACGAAGTAATGATGCTCTTTTGAGCCTCGTATTCTGCGACAAGATCGTTTCTACCACCTGTTTTAAAAGCGGTTATCGATTCGTCAAGTTTTTTTACCTCTTTTCGCAAAAGATCTATGATTTCGGCATCCGTCAGATCGCTGTGTTTATCGATTTCTCGATTTGTTATCTGCGCCAAAATATAACGAATGGTGGTAAGCCGATCTTGATCTTTGGCCTTCATTGCGACGTCTCTATCCACTTGTAATTTTTGCTTTAACATTACATAATTATAACCTATGAAAAGTGCAAATAAAAACGACTTGTACGACAGAATTCAACGGTTTCAACAAAACGTTCTTGCGAGACGCCCACCAATCAGTAAGATGGTGAGTGAGGTGCACATGATGAACTTTAAAATCCGCCCGGTGTATGGCAATATATCGTCTTTGGATTTTGCCAATAAAAGATTTATTGAAGCTCTGTGGAGCTTGGGTAAGCTAGATGAGTTTTTCCGTATCGAGTTTCCGCAGGTTACTGAAAATGAGCAAGATATATTTTTTCGGCTTGTTGATGAGATGAGAGTAAGTTTTCAGCAACAGCTAAATACTGCCTATAGCGCCTCAAAACCTCTTTCAACTGAGGAAAGACTTCTTTACGAGATAGAAATTTTCAAGGAAACCGATACTCAAGTCAACTGATATGCAGAAATTTCCAGTTGTTTTGGATCTTGAGACCCAACACACATTTCGTGAATTTGATGACCCTGTGAAATTGGGTGTGTCGGTTGTCGGAATCTATGAATATGGAAAATCAGAAAAAAGTATTTTTACGGAAAAAGAAATGAATGCGCTATTTCCAATTTTGGAAAACGCTTCATACATCGTAGGGTATAACATTCGTAGTTTCGATCTTCCGGTGCTTCAAGGTTATTATCCAGGCAACATCACCGAGTTTTCACAGTTTGACATTCTTGAGGATATCCGTGAAAAAATTGGTCGTCGAATTGCTCTCAACGATGTAATTTATGCTACTTTTGGCGAGAAAAAATCAGGACACGGACTTATGGCCATTGATTATTATAGAGAAGGAAAGTGGGACGAGCTCAAAAAATACTGTCTCGACGATGTGATGCTCACTAAAAGATTGTTTGATTTCGGAATAGAAACGGGAGAAATATATTTTCTTAACGAGACCGGGAAAGTAACAATAAAGGTCGACTGGAAAAAGTATATGGAAGGTAGTGGTAAGACTGATACACCGCTGACACTGCCTTTTTAAAAGGAAAGTAGAATGCTATAATATGCCTTAGCTATCCTCGGTAGCTCAACGGTAGAGCAGGATCCTGTTAAGATCAAGGTTCGTGGTTCGAATCCACGCCGAGGAGCCCGTTG
>Ga0209541_10001028_pt1 | contig 55461 bp, 54 predicted proteins | sample RifCSPlowO2_01_FD_184027 | JGI IMG/M metagenome (GOLD analysis project Ga0209541, IMG submission 184027) | Groundwater microbial communities from Rifle, Colorado - Rifle CSP2_plank lowO2_0.1 (SPAdes) (version 2) | ecosystem: Environmental > Aquatic > Deep subsurface > Groundwater | place... | reverse complement strand
ATTCATGGCCAAGCTTGCCAAAATCGCTAAGATTTTGGGGCCAAAAGGTATGATGCCCAACCCAAAAAACGGCACGGTTACCGAAGATTTTGAAAAAGTTACGTCCGCCACAAACAACAGCGGGTACTCTTACAAAACCGATCCAATGGCTCCGATTGTCCATGCAAAAATCGGGAAACTTTCTCAAAAAAGTGTAGAACTTGAAGAAAATTTAAAGACTCTAATAGCTGCAATTGGCGTTAGCAAAATTAAAAAGGCTACCCTAACTTCCACGATGGGTCCGGCCGTTAAACTAGATGTCGCTTCTCTGTAAAATTCCTTGTTGGCACACTTGTCTTTTTTCTGGTAACTTTCTTAGTAGATTTGCCTCCCGGGCAATAACCCCACTGCCCAAACTTAAATGTTATCTTGTCGTGCGCAGACGTTCTTTATATAAAAATGGAGGCTTGCCCCACGAAGCCTTTTAAAAAAATAGGTTGACAACAAACTCTTAAGCTGATATATTTTCTTCCAGCCACATTCATGTAAACTAAAGGTGGCTTAATCCAAAGACCGCAGCCCCCCGCACCATACGGTGCAGGGTTAATTGGATAATCCGGACTGCGCAGGCGAAACGTTAATATTTCATTCTCCTGACGGACTCTTTGAGAGTCCTTTTTCTTTGGTCAACGCAAAAAAATTGTCTTAGCGTTAGTCGCCCGCCTGCCAGCGACTGAAGTCGCAGACTCTGTCGGGCAGGTTAAGCATTTAGCGTTAAGCGGAAAAAACATGGACAAAAAAGTTAAAAGCGCCCGCAAAATTAAAGAGGAAAAAGTCGAAAGTTTCGCCAGCAAAGTAGCTAAAGCCAAAACAATTACCTTTACTAACTATCACGGCTTAACAGCTAACCAATTGGCACAGCTGAGGAACAAAATCAAACAATCCGGCGGCGAATTTTTAGTCGAAAAAAATTCTCTTATTAAACTTGCTCTAACCAGAAACAAGCTACGGGCTCCTAACGGCCAGTTAACTGGTCCGACAGCTGCAACTATGGCCTACAGCGATGAAATCACCCCTATCAAAGAAATTGCCCAAAGTAATAAAGAACTGGGGTTCCCAATTTTTAAATTTGGATTTTTTGGAACTGATTTGCTAAACGAATCCAACCTAAATCAACTTGCCCAGATTCCTCCAAAGGATATCCTGCAAGCGAACTTAGTCGGCTCACTCGCCTCCCCAATCATCGGGTTTATGTCAGTTTTATCGGCAAACTTACGAAACTTAGTATCCGTTTTAGATCAAGCAGCAAAGAAGGAAGCTGCTTAATTTTAAATTTGAAATTAAAAATTTTCATTGAAATCTAAATGTTTGAAAATTAAATTTTAAAAATTGATTAAGGGGGTGATTTTATATATCAGCCTTACTTCGTAATCTGATATTTTTATCAAATATCAAGATTTATGAAGTTTAAGGTAATTTAATAAAAATGGCAAACGATGACAAAAAGATTGCAACCACTGAGAACACTGGAAAGAAATCTGAAAGCAAAGAAGAAGCAATGCCAAAGGTAAGCAAAAAACTGGAAGATTTGATCGGTGAAGTTGAAAAACTATCCGTTCTTGAACTCTCCGAGCTTGTTAAAGCGCTAGAAGTTAAATTCGGAGTAAGCAGCGCCCCGCAAGTAATAGCAGGTGCAGCTCCAGCAACAGGTGGTGACGCAGGAGATGAAGGCGTAAGCGAACAAACTACTTTCAACGTAGTTTTAGCTGACGGCGGTCCAAATAAAATTTCGGTAATTAAAGCGGTTCGGGAATTAGTTCCCACCTTAGGCCTTAAAGAAGCCAAGGATTTAGTAGACGCGGCCCCAAAGCAGGTTTTAGAAGGAGTGAATAAAGAAAGTGCGAACGAAGCGAAGACCAAGCTTGAAGCAGCCGGAGCAAAAGTCGAACTTAAGTAATCCTTTCGAAAATTCGCACTTTCTTTGCGAGAACTACTCTACTATTGAATTCGTTGATTCAATAGTGCTCCGTTCTCTAAAAGAGACAGCAAATGAAGCTAAGACTAAATTAGAAGGCGCGGGCGCAAAAGTTGAGTTAAAGTAATCTTTGCTTAAAAATGATGCCTAATTGCGACTTTTCGTGCGGCGCTTTCTTTTTACCTTAAACCTGCTCAAATGCATATTCGTGGTTTCCCCGAAAACCATAATCATTCTTCTTGCAGAGTATTCATCCAAAGTACCTTGATTCATTTCACTAGCAATGTGGATTGAAATATTGCTCAAAACCACTTCAGCAGAAATAGCTGTAATTTCCGGGCCTTGATTGAAAATAAGGCTTCCGAAATTTTCGGCAAAAACTTTCGCATGATCCTGAGCACTTTTAATAGATTCGGGGCTCACTACGTCCCTAAGATCTCTAATAAAATTCGCAGCCATCAATTCAACGGGCACAAGATTTGCAAATTGCGGACTTTGACGCAAATTTAACCTCTGTGCCCCGTCAATCGAATCGGCAAATTCCCTGGGATTATCCTTTAAAACCCCGTTGATAATTGAAGAAATCTTCAGTGCTAACTTACCTATCCTGATCTGAATAGGCTCATTATCATGATTTAACTTCGAAGCTACTTCAAATAACAACTGGTAAATTTCACGAGCTTTATACTCTTCCAGCTCTCTTTGAAAATCGCTTTGTCCCGTCAGTTTATCCATTCCCAGTCTTCTCTCCCCTTCTGCGGTTCTTCTCATAACCTCTTGATTCATTGAGTGCAGAACCAGAGCTGATCCGGCTGCTTGTAGCTCGCGTCGTATTCTTTCTGATCTTGAACTCATGTCCTTGTTCTGGTAATCATAACTGCCATTTTAGTTGAGTGCAAACCCAAATTGCTATCTTGACCTGCTAATATCTCGGTGATATATTGGGGTTCACAATTGATTCCCTCAATAAGTAGAATGTTAAAGTTTAATCTAGTAAATTTTTATCCTTCAAAAAAATTAGTTGCCCTAGCCTCATACTTAACTATTAACCATAAACTATTTACTATTAACTATTCTCGGAGGCTCCTATGTCTTTAGGTGATGACTGGCCGGATTTGTTAACCGTCAAAGAAGTTGCCAAAATCTTGCGAGTTGCCCCTTTAACCGTCAAACGATGGGGCAAACGGGGAAAACTACCCGCAATACGTATCAATTCTCGCGGCGACAGGCGCTACAAAAAAGAAGCTGTATTGTGGTTGTTAGGGGCTCAACCAACAGAAGCAGGCCAAACCTCAAACCAATAAATTTATCACGTTTAGATTCCAATGCGTAACTGTCAAGGATTCTCCTTGACATTGCTGTTTGACAATGATATTTTCTGGTAATGCCAAGCAAGAACGTGATAAAACAATATGTTGAAGATGGCTTTTACCATATTTACAATAGAGGTGTCGAAAAACGGGTTATTTTTGAAAACAATCAAGATTATAAAGTTTTTTTGAACTACTTAAAAATCTACTTACTACCCCCAACTGAACCTAAAGAAAGAAAAATCACAATTAAAAACTATACATTTATAGCTCCGGGTAAACCATTAAAAAATTACAATGAGAAAATAGATCTTCTAGCCTACTGCCTTATGCCTAACCACTTCCATCTTCTTATAAAACAAAAAGGTAAAATGACAATAGAAAAGTTCATGAGATCTCTTTCCACTAAATATTCTACTTACTTTAACAAAAAATATGACCGTGTAGGATCACTATTCCAAGGACCTTATAAAGCTGTTTTAGTAAATAATGACGAACAATTATTGCATCTATCCAGATATATACACCTCAACCCTGTCAAGGATTCTCCTTTACATATGGCCTATTCAAGCTACGCTGACTATTTGGATCTCAGGCAAACGTCCTGGGTCAACAAGAAAACAATTTTATCTTTCTTTAAATCAACTCAAAATAAACATCACAATGGCACACTCTCCTATCAAATTTTTGTTGAAGATTACCAGCAAGATAAAAAGGAGCTTATTGATCAAATATCTTTAGATGCTAAGGAGAATCCTTGACATATGATTAATGTTGCAATCGAGGCTGCCAAAGAAGCTGGCGAACTGGCTTTGAAATATTTCAAATCCCAACCCAAAGTCAGCTATAAGACCGACAAATCCCCTGTCACCAAAGCCGACATCGAGACCGAAAAGCTGATCAGAAGTATGATTAGCCGCAAATTCCCCGATCACGGTATCATCGGAGAAGAACTTGAGCCGGTAAACCCAAAAGCCAAGTTTCAGTGGATTATAGACCCTATCGACGGAACACGCGATTTTGTTAGAGTGCATCCTTTTTGGGCAACCTTTATAGCAGTACTTGAAAATAACAATCCGATAGTCGGGGTTGCTTTTTATCCGGTATCAGGCGATTTACTTTGCGCAAAAAAAGGCGGTGGTACATTTATAAACAGTAAAAAAACCAGAGTCTCTAAAACTAAAAAACTCGATGAAGCCTATATAACCTTTGGAAATTTAAAAAGATTTATGGAGAAAAAAACATTAGATAGTCTGTTAAATTTAATCGAAAAAACCCGCTCGGGAAGAAATTATGGCAATTTTCAGCTTAAATTGCTTTTGGAAGGCAAAGTTGACATTGATCTTGAACCATTCGGTGCAATTTACGATTTTGCAGCGCCTTCGATACTAATTGAAGAAGCGGGCGGAAAGTTTACAGATTTTAAAGGCAGGAAATCGCTTACATCTGGAAATGCACTTTTGACAAACAGCCTACTCCACTCCCAGGTACTTAAATTACTCAATAGTAAATAAGTAGAATCTCATAGTTAATCGTAAAACTGGTTTCAAAACTCATCGGGATTGTCATTCTGAACTAGATTCAGAATCTTACTAGATCCCGAAACCCTTCGGCTTCGCCACGTCTGACGTGGCTTCGCTCAGGACGAGCGAGTTCGGGATGACGGTTTTGAAACGGGTTCGTAAATAGTGAATTGTTAATAGTAGCTATCCATTTACCATTTCCTATTCGCCATTCACCGGCTATACCTTTCCCCATACAATCTGTACCCCTTCTTTTTTTAGGCTCGCACCCTGAGTTTATCGAAGGGGAGAACCGCAAGAAGGATTCCTCTATACTTGTCCCCACTTAATACTTACTCCCTCCTTCTTTAGGCCCGCAATCCTGAGTTCACGAAGGATGAGGACCACAAAAAAGATTCCGCTAAACTTTTCCCCATTCTATATAAACTCCCTCTTTTTTATACTTATACAAAGCCTCTTCGATTATAAACTTAATCGCTGCTAACTTTTCCTCTGTTGTCGCCTCCGCTCTCATGGTTAAAGCCGGCTGGGTGTTACTTGCCCGCACCACCCCCCAACCGTCGGCAAATTCAAGCCTGATTCCGTCTATGGTCAACATTTCGTACTTCTTAGATTTAAAGTAAGCCTTTATTTCTTCAATAATCTCAAATTTTCTGTGGTCCGGAGCATAAACTCTTGTCTGCGGAGTTGAATAATATTTAGGCAAAGATTCAACTAAAGCTTTCAAGGTTTGCCCGCTTTCTGCAACATACTCAAGAAGTCTGCATGCAGCGTAGATCGCATCATCAAAACCGTACCAATTATCCTTGAAGAAAATATGTCCCGAAGTTTCGCCGGCCAGTTCCCCGTCCTCTTGCTTCAGCGCCTCTTCAATATAGGAATGGCCGACGCGAGTCAGCACAACCTCACCTCCGTGGCCTTCCACATCATCGGTCGCACTTTTACTGCACTGAAGTTCAAACAAAATTTTCGAATTTGGTTTTTTATTCAAAATATGCCGGGCGCACAACGCAGTCATCTGGTCACCCCGAACAATAGTTCCTTCTTCATCAACAGCTCCGAGCCTGTCCGCGTCTCCGTCAAACAGTAAACCGAGTTGGTATCTGCCGGGCGGCTTTGCCTCTCGAATCATTTTGACAATGTCAGGATATGCTGTCGCATCAACCGGGTCCGGCGGATGGTTTGGGAATTTAGGATCAATATCACAGTAGAGTTTTTTTACACTTACCCCAAGTCTTTCAATTATTGTTGGGGCAAAAGGCCCGGCTGTCGAATTACCGCAATCAACTATTACCGAAAGCGGCCGCGAAATTTTAACCCTCTTCTGAATATCTCCGTAATATTCCTCGTATATTTCTCTGTCTTCAACCTTACCTTTTCCCGTAGAGTACTCCTCAGACATCATCAACCTCTTGATCTTTTGAATTTCTTCGCCAAAGAGGGCTCCGCCCCCTGAAGCCGGTTTAAATCCGTTGTACTGGGGTGGATTATGGCTTGCGGTCACCGAAAGTCCGCCGTCAATCTTATAAAACTTCCTTGCCCAATACATCATCGGTGAAGTAACAAGTCCTATCCTTATAACACTAACACCGGTGGAAACTAATCCTTCAATTGCTTGTGCGTAGTAAGACGGGCTGCTTTCCCGCACATCTCGACCCACGAAAGCCTCTACAGCGCCTTTTTGCGCTAAGTATGTACCAAAAGCTTTACCGAAGTGCAAACTAAACTCGTCGGACAAATCTCTGCCGACAATCCCGCGAATATCGTAATCTCTAAAAATTGCTTCGTTGAGTTGCATTTTATCTAGAAATGAGAAGTTGGATGTGTGAAGGTGGATTTTTGAAGTTGGAATCTAAAATCGTGAGTCATAAATTTACTCCTTCTCACCTCTCACTTCACTTTCCACAATCTCACTTCTCACTTCATTCTCATCCAATATTTCCTGCTTTAGTACAACTGCCGCATCTGCGGGGTCGACTGTGTTTACACTTAAGCCTGTTCCCAATTCGAATCCCGCTCTGTGCACTAGTCTTGGAATTATCCTAACATACCATTCTTTACCATAATCAATGTAGTAGTTATAAGCAGGTTCGCCTTTAAATGAAACAGCAGGGACACCCGGATGCAAATGCGAACCCCCGTAAAGATGTCTTATTAAACGTCTTAACGTCTCCTGAAGCGTCGTTGCAAATGACGATAGCACCCGGTCTTCAATTTCACCAAAGTCCGTACCCTTTTTCTTCGGAGCAATCCATACCTCAAACGGCCACTGAGAAAAGTCGGGGCAAAATACTACAAAATCATTATTTTCCCTGACTATATTAACAACGGGCTCCAGAGGCAGCGTATCAAGAGTGATCTGTCTGGGAACGACTACCAGTTGCGAGTGGGGATGGACAATAGACGCCCCGGCGACCTCTCCGACGTTATTAAATATGATCACATGCCCATTCTTCCGGTGTTCGTTAAAACGCTCTCTGTAAGCCTCTAAGATCAGCCTGACGTGCTCTATTGGCAACTTATCAATATCCACCTGATCATCCGGCGAATGAATGATCACTTCATGGAAATCGGTTATCGGAAATTTGTTCTTAATTACTCGAACCTTCCAACCCTTCTCATAAGCATTGCCTTCACCTATCCTATATACTTCCTCTCCGGGCATTTTCTCAAATCCGGGGCAAAACACGCATATTTTATTTACATTAGGGGCCACTTCACCATCCTTTGGTCTTTTGGAACGGCTTTCGGCGAATATTACCCACCTGTTAGTAGTGATATCTGGAACGTATTTAGCCACGAAATATAACCTTGATACCTAATTTTAAACACTAACCGGGATTTTTTACAATGTCACGAATTTCGCAGTTGTCATTCTGAGCGGATTCGATAAACTCACCGTAAACTCCGCGAAGAATCTCTTGCGAACGCGAGACTGAAACAAGTTCAGAGATCCTTCGTCGTTTCATCGAGTCAGACTCGATTTCACTCCTCAGGATGACAGGAAGTGCGAAACTCGTAAATGTACAAAGAAAGGTCTAGTAAATAGATCACAGTAGATCAGAATCTTAATTTACGTCAACTACTAGAGGCTAAATTTAGAAACATTGTAAAGCAACTATGTAATCGATATTGAGTACATTTTTTACTAGAAAATATTGCGCTCATCGGTAAGATGTTCGAAGCTAATTCTTGGTAAATGATAACTATTTTCCTATAGTATTCGAACAAACTTCATACACGGATTATTACCCATATAAAATACTATAATGCTTAAAAATTATCAATTTCCGAAAAATTGGAAAAAATTCAAAAAATCTAAAAATCTAAAATTTTAATGTTTTTCTAAAAAACTGCAATATTACAAGTACCAAAAAAACCGGCAGCACTCTCATCCTCCAGATTCTTGCCGGTTCCATAACAAGTCGCCATAACCACTCAATATGCCAATTTTGCCATAATTTTGGTGCCCTTCTTTTTATATTAGCTATGTAATCAAATGTACCACCAACACCTATAAAAACTCCGACATCAAGCTTTTTGCGCATGCGATCTATCCAAAATTCTTGCCTACCCATGCCATATGCTACGAACAAAACGTCAATCCTTCCAAGTCTAGAAAATTGCTCCTTTAGCCTCAAATCCTGACCTATAGTAGGGTCTCCTGCCCCTGAAAATACGACTTTTAGCCCGGGGTTTGCTTTTTTTTGGCGCTTGGCAACTTCGTCTGCCACACCTCCAAAACCACCCAAAAAGCCTACCGTAATAGGCAGATTAGCACTTTTTTTGCATACTTCTTCAAGTATATCTACCCCCGGCACTCTATCTTGTGCCATACCACCCAAAATTAGCTTCGAATTAGCCACCCACTGGCCGTCTGGTAAAGCCAAATCAGAATTGTTAAGTATCTTTTTGAATTTTGGGTCCCTGCGGGCTAACATAACGAATTCACTGTTAACCGTAACCACAATTTTCCCTTTATTTTTAGCCTGAGCCAGCTTAAAAACGGCACTAACAGCCTCATCGAACAGCATATCGTCGACTTTTACTCCCAGTACATCTATCTTTTGCCTTTTTACGGGCTCTGAGCGGCTCGCCATTTTTAGCCTAAATTTTAAAAATTTACGGCAACTAACACCTATTTTATTTTAACCCAATTAACAATTATTTATTAACTATCTTCGGATTTGGCCCAAAAAGCAAATTTTGAACCTGAAATTCACTTTTTTACTATCATATGATATTCAAATATAACTATATTATATATAAAGATATATTAAGATATAAGAATCAGACTATATTACTATACATTACTAACTTTGCGGAAACTCTAGCTTCAGCTATTGTCGTCTGCGCACAATATAGATTCCCACGGCCTGAAGGCCGTGGTTCTCTCTTCCTCGCTTCGCGGATTCACCACGTCAAACGTGGTTAGTCGAGTTTGACTCGACACTCTCATCCCTGGTAGAAGCAAAGCTTGCGGTTCTCACTCGCAAGGCGAGTTGCGGTTCTAAAATGCCGGGGTTTTCTCGCTCGGAATAAAGAACTTCAGTATTTGCCTATCTATAATCGACTAAAATAATGGCTGCTCTATGCAAATTGATTGCTTGCTTAAAATTGAGATACCGGCTTAACCAATCTCTTGTACCAAATTGGTATGAAAAAGGCTTTAAAACGGCAATTATTAACTTGTAGTACCTAATTTTAGCCGTTTCAATTTTAAATCAGCGTTAGCAAGGCCGGCATAACCCAAAAAAGGCCCAAAATTACACTTTAGCTTGCCAAATAAACCCTTGTGAACTATGAAATTTCCTGGCAGACTAAACTTAAAATTTGCCAATCGGTGTAGTAGTTGAATTAAGAAAAAAGCTTTTCATCCCGGGTTCTAATTACCTAAATAGGTAACAACTAGATCAGAGGTATGTTAACTAAATTATCAGCTTATGAAAATTAATCTAATTGACCTAATTACTAATTGATCTAAATAAATCTCAAGTCCTAATACACTAATTGGGATTTGGTTATTAATTAGAAATTAGAAATTATCTGCCAAAGGCAGACCCTTCTTTGGAGGGGAAATTAGAAATTTTCTCCCTCTACCTGCTGTGCACCCATTTTCTCCAAATATCTATATTTTCCAAAGCCACACCTGTTCCATAAACTACCGCGTGCATAGGGTCTTCCCATAGGTGAGCACTCACTCCGATTTGGTTGCTAATGTATCTTTCCATACCTCGAAGCTGAGCCGTACCTCCGGTTAACACTAATCCCCTGTCTATAATATCTGAAGCCAGTTCGGGCGGTGTTTGCTCAAGCACGTTTTTTAGACAATTCACAATCAGTGACAATGCGGGCTGAATTGCCTCAGTTACCTCATTCGAATCAATTGTAATAGACTTTGGTAAGCCTGAAATTGCATCCCTGCCTCGAACATCAAATTTTTTCACAGGGTTTGCTTTGAGAGCCGAACCGATACTTAGTTTAATGTCCTCAGCCATACGATCACCTATGATTAAATTATGGATACGCCTAACATACGTAATAATCTCCTCATTAAGCTTATCTCCTCCCGCTCTCGCACCCGAGGCAGCCACAATTCCTCCCAAAGAAACTACCGCAGACCCTACCTGCCCCCCGCCCATATCCAGAATCATTGAACCTGTTGCGGCCTCAATGGGTAATTTTGCTCCTACTGCCGCTGCCAGTGGCTGATCAATTAAATACGCTGTCCTCGCGCCTGCAGAAAGAGTAGCTTCAAGTACCGCTCTTCTTTCTACTTGAGTTATTCCATAAGGAACACTTATCATTACTTCGGGAGCTGAAAACCGCGAATATCCGAAGGATCTCTCCAGAAAGTGTTTAAGCATGGCTTCTGAGGCTACGTAATCGGCTATTACGCCTTCTTTCAGGGGTTTCTTAATTATTAGGTCAACCGCAGTTTTACCAAGCATTTCTGCGGCTCGCTGGCCTACGGCTTCAATTCTGCCTGTTGCTTCATCAACAGCAACCACGCTGGGTTCACTAAGAATTATTCCGCGCCCGCTAGACCAAACCAAACAGTTAGATGTTCCTAAATCAATACCCAGTCTTTTGGAGGAAAACAATGGAATCCGCATGGCGCCTGTCCCGTTTGAATCGCTCTTCGAGCCGCGCTACAGACAGTAGGTGAGGCGAGAAGTAGGATCCTTCGGGGGCATTGTAAAACGATGCCAACCACACTTCAAGAAGTAATCTGAATTTTAATAACCTAAATATAACTTAAATGGATCAAATTGCCAAGTGAAATACTACTAGTAGAGGGATTGCCCTATCTCTTCTTCTAACTTCTCTCTAAAATTAATTATAAAGTTCAGCCAATCCGGGTCTCTGTCATCTGCGCCCGGGTTAGCTACTGCCGCATACAGTTCCCTGGCTGCGATAAGTTTATTTTCGCTATCCGCGCCTTCGTACTCCTCGATAGTAAGTGCAGCTTCAGCCGAAACTTTTGAGATGAATTCATCCCGCCAAAGTTGCGACTTGCCAGCTAAATATGCTTCCAGAATACCCTTTTCATCCTCATCGCTAACTATAGGAAGAGGGCTTGCTTTTACGTAATCCGGAGGTGGCGAATCCGTCCCTTGGCTAACTTGAGAGGACTGCTCGGCCGGCTTCGAAGGTTCCGGTTTTAAATAGAATGCGTAAAGTATCACAACGATTGAAATTAGAAGCAGCACGGGAATAATTATCAGCGCCCAGTGTATCCAGCCTTTGTCAGGAAGCTTGTCTTTACCCTTATCATCAAGCTGGAAAGAGCCTTTCATAACACTACTGGCTTGTGGGACCGCATTTTTAATGCTTGCACCGACAGGCGGCAGCCCTGAACCTTCTGGTTTTACGTTATCTTTATTTTCTGCCATCTAAATTAATTAATGCAATTAGAATCACGTATTGTCAAATATAGTTCAAATTCTAATGTTTTAAATCCCAGAATCTGTTGAAAACCTCTATGTCATTGCGAGGAAACGCTAGTGACCGAAGCAATCTTGCCTAAAAAGAGATTGCCACTCCCTCGACTCGCTTCGCTCGCCTCGATTCCGAGTCGGAGCGGGCTCATCGAAGCGGGGATTTCGTGCTTAGAATTTCCCTGAAGCTTCGCTTCAGGGCGCTACTTCCCTCCAAATAATTGACGGTGTTCCTATCAAATCGCGCATCGTCATCAAATATCTTGGCGCGAAATTAACTACTAACGATGGCGTGGTGTCGGCAAGCGCCCCCACAGACCTGCTCCCCTCCTCAAACATCCTTTGGGCGTAAACCGCGCCATTTATTGTCAATTGCGAATCTGTACCTCCACAGGGTGAACAGTCTACAAACTCACCCCCTGCTACGTAAACTCCGTCTGCGCTGGTAACGGCACTTGATACAATAATATTATCTCTTGCTATAAAGACTATCGAAGCTGACCCTATATCAATATTTCCGGTAACCGTCATCTCTCCGTCTACGAATACTACCGCGCTACCTGTTGACGGTAAGTTTGCAGCTGATGATAAAACCAACGGAGTACTGTCTCCGCAATAAGATAGGCCTTGCGGTATGGCACTATTACAGTCAACAGTGTTATTTCTGGCGTTGGCCCCAAACCTCTGATTAAAGTAATTGTACACGCCGCCGTTAGGCACTAACGGCTGATTGTAGCCGCCTACTTCCCATTTATCACTAGATGCGTTTCCGATAGTGTTGGCAATCAACAAGTATTCCGATTGCCAATCGGGTGGGTTAGACATGCTGATTTGGCCAACTGCCCCCACATCGCCGCCGAATGTCTGCAGCCAGTTTGTTGAAGATATGCTATATGTAACAGATTTATGATTACCTGTTAGCAAATCTGCGCTATCCCAATTTCCTGGAGATACCTCAGACTCTCCAATCTCTCTAATAGCACAAGTATAGTCTACATGAAGTCGCGCAGTACCAGTATTAGTGGAGGTCGATGGAACCTGAACAGGCCCTCCGTTCCAAGTCTTTATTTCGCCATTCGACAAGTTAACCATGGTGTTATTAGTTGCGGAAGGAGCCAAAGCTGGCGCATCGCATGCTGGTTGGGCTGAATCGGCATGAAATGAATTAGGCAAATTGCCAATGTAAGTTGCTCCAACGTTTGTTACATTAGCAGTAAAGCATATATTATCACCCGCTGACACACTAGTTAACACTGCAGCAGTGCAGACGGAACCATCATACTCGCGCAACTGGAAGCTATTAATTTGGAAATCGGGTAGTGCTGCACAATCGCTCCTGTTTGTTATAAAAATCTGATTGGATTCAGTTCCGGTTGTTCTTCCCCTTACTCTCCAGCCGTAAGTAGAACCGTCTGTTCCATCATTGGAATCGGAAGAATCCCAGACAAATGTTCCGGTATTATTGCTGGTGAAATAACCAATATCGCTTCTTCTGATATCAAATCTATCATCAGCCAGCCCGTTAACTGTTATATCCAGATGAACTCTGGAAAAACCGCTGACACACCGCGAATCTCCGCTTATTGTTATTGTGCCGAGAGGAGAAGGAGATGGAGTTATGCAAGTCTCCAAATTTATGGGGTTAGTTCCGCTAACCCTAAAAGTCCCCAGTGTAGAGGTGCTGACAGCTGACGGACCGGCAGATCCGAAGCTGCTGTTAGGTGTATTGGTGTTGGTGTAACCGCTCCAACTGCCTTCACTTTGGTAACTATTGCGGTAAATAAAACCGTCAGCCCCTTGTACGTACAAGCGCAGAGTGCCCGAAACAAAGGCTAGTTTTGGCCTTGCTGAAGTTGTACCGCCGATGTTGTACCAGTCGCGATAGCTGCCGTCTGGTCGTCTTTCTTTGATGTAGAGGCCGTTATCTGTGCCCCTGACTGCGATAATTAACCGGTCACCAATATTTTCCATAACTGGCGGGGAATTGCCGGCTCCGCCCAGCGATTGGGAACTACCAAACTGTTGACCGGCAGGACAACTATCATTTGGTGCCGGAGGTGGAATCGGAGGTGGAGAAGATGAACAATCTAGAGTCGTTGAGTTCACAATATTCGATTGAACCGGAGTTCCGCCTGTTTGACTCCAATCATGGTTTCTGACTCGCCAGCCATAGGTGGTGTTGTATGGTAACGAACCTGAAGTCCATGACCCCGTGCTGTTGCCGGAATACGACGCTCCTCCATTTGTAGACCTGTCCATATTGGTAGCATTGTTTCCGGGAGGAATATTGGTTGTCCATGACAATGTAACCTTAGACTGCGTACCTTCACAGAATTTGGAAACACTGAGGTTTATGAAATATGAAGGAGGAGATGATGTACACGTCGGTGTCGTTACTAATTTTGCACTGGAACCTATGGAGGCGAGGGCATCATAAATATACCACTGGTGGGATTTGCCTTGGTCGGAAGCGAGTGCGTTGTACTGCCACACAGTTCCGTTTGCTGTTGCAAAGTATAAGCCGTCGCGCCATATCTGGTACCGGCTGCCGCCGGTTGTCGAACTCCACGAAAAATCAATTATGGCATTTGTATCGGGACAGCTGGGAACAGGGGTGTCTAAAGTAATACTACCGCAATTTCGGGCAACAAAAGATGGACCCACAACACGGCTTTGACCATCATTTATTCTCCATTGGTAATTGTCCCCTCCTGTAGGCCACGCACCGCCAATTTGGTTAGCATAAGACCACGTAAAGTTGGAAGCACTTCCGACGTTTTGAGACCAATAATTTGCGAAGTTGTTTCGGGAAACTTCGATAGTGACCGGAGTTTTTGTACCTAAATCCCAGCGTAAATCAACAGTAGGAACAGAAGAAAAACATCCAGGCCTTGCACTTAAATTACTTGGGGCGCTATACGGCGCAGGCTCCGGTATCCAACAGGCAAATTCAATATTTACATCATAAACATAAGTGTCGGTTATTGGCTCATAAGTAAAGAACTGTAAGGTTGTAATCGGATCTTTACAATTTCTATCTCTGGAGTCATAACCCTGGCTTTTAACCGGTTGCCAAGTTATTTCATATTGGGGAACATATCCTGCAGAATCTACCCTGCTACGCTGTACGCTTGAACCGCCAGGCACCCATACAGAATCAGACCAAAAAAGTCCACCATCTTGTGTGTTTGTATCCCCTTCGGTACCGTGCCTAACAGTAAAATAAACAGTTGCTCCTGCGTCCCCATTATTTTTAAATGTCGGGTAGAGAAATGCTTCTGATGCCTCTACTTTATTGCTTAAAACACTTGCAAAAATGGCACTGGCAGCAAAAACAAAAATTAATAAAAATGCTTTTGGTAATAGTTTCATTATTTATTTAAGTTCAAAAAAACCGGCCTTTGATTCCAATTGGAAATAGGAAGGGTTGGCCTTTTCCATAAGCGCCAAAGTCTGCTCCGCAAGTGCCTTTAAACTTTCATCATTATTTCTGCGCCAGACATCCCTCAGGTCTTGGAACACTGAACTCAAACTATTGAATTGCCCTGTTGTATCATCGCTACCCGCAGCCCAAGCTGCACCCTCCAGATTGGAAAGTATCACTTTTTTTGCAAACTGGTCAATTGCATCATTTGTCTCCACTTGATTTTTAATTGCCAAAAGCTCATCAGAATAATTCAAAATGCCCCCGCAGGATTTATCTTTACAAGGGATATCAGCTACAGATGCTTTTGTTATTTTCGTTTCAGGCAAATTATTTTCCAAATATTCCGCCAGTTTTAAAAGAGCTTGTCTTTTTTCGGTCGAGGGATTGCTTAAATAATCATTGGAAAGAGTTAAAAAAGCTTTTGTCAGATAATATGAGGCCTCAGTCCTGTCTTTTTCTTGTAAACCAAGCGCAATTAATTCTTCAAACCTTCCCCCTACAAAAGGATTGGTAAAAGTTAAATTGTCTGTTTGAAATGCAGTGCCGGGTGTTTTAGAAACCGTGTTAATTAAGAATAGAAAAGTCACCAGTAAGATAATCGCCACGCTTGAAACTAAAAAAAGAAAAAAGGATCTGCTTTTACTATTTAAAATTGGAATTTTGCTTTGAAATGAAGATGTTATACCTGACGACTCCGAACGCACAGAATCGCCCCGACTATTCCCACTATCCGGGTTTTGAGCAGGCATCTATCTAATTTAAGTGTAGGTGCAGATTAAAACTATGTCAAATAGGAAAAAACCTTGTTAAGTAAATTAAACAGGTAACTTTTAGAGAGCCACTGGCGGCTAAGGAGTTTAGTTAATTTAGTTTAATTTTCAAAGTTACATGAAGGGGTATAGTACACCACTTGGGCGCCTTCCCATGCCCTGTTGTAAAACATACCCTCAGCCATTCGTTCTTCAGTAAACTTTTTCATTAAAGATTTAATTGCCGTCCATGCTTCAACTAATTTTTCATTATTTTCAGGGTTCGCGCAGGCGAGCTTACCAAGCCCGACGGCGGCATTTCCATATGAACCGTCCGTGTTTGAAGCCGCAAGAAAACTCCCGTCTTGCTCAAACTGCTTAAAGTGATTCTCCGCGTGTATAATATCGGATTTTATGTTAATAACAAAACCGTCTCCTGTGTCGGGAAAAGGCGTAAGGGCTTCATTAACTAAGGCGGTTATCTGCTCCGGTAGTAAAACAGCTTCCGCTGTCGCCGTCGGCTCGGCGGCTAAAGTTGCAGTTGGCTCGAGTGTCGGTATAATTCTGGTCGCTGTTGGCTCCAGAGTTGGATTGTTGACAACTTGCCCCGGCCCGCCGGCTTCGCTACCGCAAGCGGCAGCTGCGACACCGATTCCAACAACCCCGAAAACGGCCGCAAAAGTTGGCAATCTCGAAGGATCTCTTTTTGAAGGTTTATCGTGTCTTGGCGCTTCTTTCATATTAATTCGCCGCCATTCTACCAACTATGGGCTCCCATGTCAAGAGCCTCGTTACGAAACCTACAGCAACGATTTTTTCTTATTAGGAAAATAAGCTCTCTCAACTCCCTCATCTCCCAATCGGGCTACTTTATCGCCATGAGTTACTGTCAAATAAACTTCCGAGGGTTAAGAACCCTCGGTTTTCACCTATCAAACTATTCGGCAATGGTCTCAGTTCCGAACTTTCTCGGAAGTATGTTTTCCCTTCGCTTCATCCGAGGATTAATAATCCACGGTTTTCGCGAAGCGAAAATAAAGCTTTCCAAGCTCTTTGAAAAATTCTCTCCAGCTCTCATCACTCTCAACTTTTTCAAAAAGTAATTCAAAACCGTTGCTTTCCATTTTAGAAGCCATTTTGGCCACAGTTGTTGGCGAAACTTTTAACAGATCACAGATCGCTCTCCACTCGTAGCCTTTATGAAGCAAAATTACTATAGAAAGTCTCTTCGTGAAATTAATCTTTTCTATTTTGCTAAAAAGTTCCCCAAAGAAAATTTGAGCTTCGTCACTTTTCTTAAGTTTGGCCACGACTTCCCAGAAAGTTTGGTAAACTTTCCCTTTAAGCCCTCTTGCTAATATTCTCTTGGAAACCTGCGTCATCTGTTACACTGTTACATAACAGTGTAACATGGGTGTCAATGGTTATCGGAAGAAGAGCTTGTTGAAAACCTATCAGCCTTGCGTTTGCAGGAAAAGACTGCTGCAACAAACGGACTTTTTGTCATTGCGGGTCCCGAGCGAGCCCGCTCCGACTCGGAATCGAGGCGAGCGAAGCGAGTCGAGGGAGTGGCAATCTGTCTTTAGTCTAAGATTGCTTCGTCGCTGACTCCTCGCAATGACATAGGGAGAGGGTTGATGATACACAGCCTTAATGGTTGCTATATTAAACTAAACGTTTGTCATCCTGAACTTGTTTTCCCTGAGTAGTTCGATTCCACTCACTATCATGATGAAATCGAAGGGGTTCAGGATCTATTCCCAGATTCCGAAACCCTTCGGCTTCGCCAGGTACTGTACAGTACCTGGCTTCGCTCAGGACGAGCGAGTTCGGAATGACGTTAATTGTTAGGTTTTCAACAAGCTCGGGAAAATATTAGCGGCCTACGGGCTGGCCGACCACCGTACCCAAAGGACTTTTAAGACAGGCTGCAAGGTCTGCAATCAAAAGTTCGCCATCTACATCCTCAAATCGCAGGAATAAGTTATTATCTACCCCGTCATAACTGCGATACGGACCTCGCCCGTCCGGCGTTTCAAAGCTGCTGTTCCAATCCCTAAATTCAAAACTTATTGATAATGTATACGTGTCTCTTGGTGCCAAGCCCTCCTCAATATTCTGAAGATCTAACCTCGAAAGTATCGCTTTTGGGCTGCCTCTTCTCTCAATCGACAGGTTTTGAAAACTGCCTTCCGAAACTTCCCAGCCGCAATCGGCAAGTGCCCGCTCGTACGAACCTAAATTGTAAGAATTCCATGAACTTCTTTTATTCTCCGGTACCAGCATTCTTCTCGCTTCGTCCAAATCAACGGCAGACCCCGATTTTAACAGCTCAAAAAACCTTCGGGTTTTTTGCTCGATAATAAGCCAATTCAATTCAATTTGTTCTTCGCGGCTCAGTTCACTATCGGTCGGCGAAGTTACATCTTCAGCCTGCACAAAACCTATCGGGCACTCCAGCCATAAAGTGTTTTCTCCGCAGTGCTGACCATTAGTCATTGCTATATCCGGATACTGGTTTCTAAAACCTCGTATATCATAGGGGTCTATGGGTTGACCGTTCCGATTGACCTGGAAATGCAAGTGGATCCACCTGGCATCTTCCGCTCCGGTTGAACCTGCCCAGCCTAAATGCTGGCCGCGGGCAACCGGCACACTCTCCCCGTCGCTACACTCCGGAATCCCATCGACAATTGAATACAAATGCCCGTAATATGTGTGTAAAGTAGTGCTTTGAGGCGCCTCATGGGTTATAAAAACCGCATTTCCCTGTCTATTAGGTGGATTAGCGCAGGCTTCACCCTCTGCGGCGGCCATAATATCAAATGATCTCCAAGTACCGGAAAAATCGACCTGCCCTAAAATAAAGTCGACGGCTTTGTGCTCCCGTAAAATTCCATCATCGTCGACATACTTCCACCCTCTTTGCACTCCGATTGCTAATTCTTCATCAAAAGGCCAATCCAAAAAGGGCTCAATGTTAACTTGTGATTCACTATCTACGACTTCACCGGCTAAATATCCTTGAGAATCTGCCTTTGGTGTTTCTTCAGTAACGCTACTGTCTTCGCTGCTGCAAGCAGCAGCGATTATTGCCAGAGCAAATGCCGGAACGCCAAACCTGATTCCCCACTTTGCGCCTATGGGCAGTCTGCCTAAAAATGAAATCCGCTGTCTTTCTTCTTGAATAACTTTGGGCACAATCGGCTCATCGAAAGAGCCATTCGCTCGTTGTACGTCGCTTTTTGTTGGTCCAATAACGCCATTGCCATAATCCACAGAACCGTCACTTTGTATAAATGGGTAAATTAATCTTTCTCGTGCCATATAAAAATGCCTCAATCGCAAGAATGGCAGATTAATGATCCGGAAAATTACAGCGTGTCTCTGTCTCGTTTAGTCGCGCCAATAACTTTATCCCTCACGTCGCCAAAAACCCATGACCCGTCTTCTAGCACGTCGCTAATGCTATCACCAAAAGCAAAATTTTGGCAATTTGGATCAAAACTGTACCTCAATATATTCCACAAACTTTTGTCTACCACACCCTCACCGACTGCATTTAAATATGCGCGGTAAGTAATAGTTGCAAAATTCTGCAATGATGTCCGCAAAATTTCATTTGGATTCTCGCAGTATCGCTCCAGTATTAACCTGCCTACTTGGGCTAAATTAACCGGCGATAAATCCCTGTTGGCATCTGCCCGTATAAATTCACGCATTACACCAATTTCTTCATCTTCAAAAAAATCAAAATCTCCAATAAAAAAGATTTCATTTGTTGCATTTTCTATCAATTGCGCAGGGTCAAGATTAGGATTTTCGCCATATGGTAGAGCAAATTCACCGTTTGTTTCAACCGGGGACCTGGAATATTGCAAAAGCCCTTTTATGAGGGTATGCGGCTCTATTCCCAATAAATAATCTGCCGAGTAAACTAACTTGCCCTGGCCGTCAATAAGATAAAAGTAGGTGGCGTGATTTGTGTATCTTTCTACAAAATCAGATGTGGCTAAATGTAGTGGAAATTCAGCAGGACTTTCTGTTGCTACGCTGAAGTGAGTTAGGGCTACAACATGTAGTCGATCGCCAAAAAATCGCTTAATATCTATAGCGTTCAATATCGTATCGTAATCGGGGCCGATGTAACCCTGAACAAACAACAATATTGGCCCCTTGCCTAAAATATCTTTTAACTCAAACGATTTTCCCTCAAACGTCTCTAATTTTAAATTAGGCGCAGTTTCTCCTATTTGTCCCCTTTCATATGCGCTTGTAAACCGCTCATCTCCTAAATCCGATAAATCCGAAATTAAGCTATCGGTTGGCCGGGGTGAAAGCACACTTTGATTACCAAAAGTTGTAGGTACAGGTGTAGGTTCTTGAGAATCAATGATACTAATGCTTCCTTCGCCGCCTCCACAAGCCGCCGCAGCGCTTAAACCGACAGCACCACCAACCGCGGCAATAAATCCTAGCTTTTTAGGATTTCGAAGTGATCTTTCTACTGAACTCATTTCAAGCCCCGTTATTTTAACACACGCAATCAACAGACAGATCAAAATATATCGTATAGATAGATCTATACATCAAAACGCTTCATCCAATTTTGAGTAATATTTTGTGATCTTGCGGCTTTGATTTTCTCTCTGTTACAATCCATGATTAGTTGATAGATCATAGTTCATGTTCATAAATTTTAATCAATAATCCTGGCCATTAACTATTTACTATTGACCATTTACGTCTCATGGAGCCCTTAAGCAAATACCGCACAATTATTGGTGTCTCAGTAGCCATTATTCTGATAGTTGTGGCAATCGGAGTCATCTTTTGGGCCCGCGGCTTTAAACCAAATTTCCAAACAGTCGGCATAGACAGAACCGGCCAAATAGTCGCAAACTCTACTCCTCAAGGGGCTTCTGTATTCTTAAACGACCGCCTGATGAGTGCAACAAATACTACAATTGGATTTTTAGACCCTGGTATATACAAAGTCAAAATCCAAAAAGAAGGTTATTTCCCTTGGGAAAAGGAAGTCTTCGTGCGCGCCGATTTGGTAACCGAAATTAACGCGCTTCTATTCCCCCAGGCACCGGAAATTAAACCTCTTACTTCAATTGGTGCCTTTAACCCGACACTTTCACCCGATAATTCTAAGATAGTTTTTGGCGTCCCGGCAGAAACAGGAGGAGTTTTTATGCTCCCCTTAGTTGATAGCCCGTTCGCTTTCCGCCAAAACCCCAGATCGCTTGCTAATAATACCCAAAATTTAGACTTTTCGAAAGCTAATTTTATATGGAATCCGAACTCTGATGAATTTGTAGCCAGATTCGAAAATGAAGACGGCACATCTAGTGCAAATATTATTTTAAACAGCAGAGATACTAATCAGCAGCCTCGTGATATCACTGCATCACTGAACGCAACACTCGCAAGCTGGCAAAGACAACTCGAAGAACTGTCTCAAAATTTGGGTATTCTAGCACCGGAAGAAGTCAAAGCAGCTACCGCCGAAGCTGCTTTAATTCAAAACATAAGCCAATTTTCTTCTACCGGGTTGGTAAATTATTTTCCGGACGGTCTTATTTTTTCCCCGGACGAAAAAAAGATACTTTATCTGCATCAAGATGACACCTGGAACGTGTATGATTTGAACCAGAGGATTGATTTCAATTTACCTGATTTCACTAATTTGGAAAGCATCTCCTGGTACCCGGATTCAAATCATCTGGTTGTAGCCGAAGCCGGCCAAATCTCTATAATAGAAACGGACGGTAAAAATAAAACGACTATTTTCTCAGGCAATTACGAAAACGGCTTTATATTTGCCCACCCTGCCGGCTCCAGAATCATCCTTCTGACAACTCTTACACAGCAAACAGGCACCCCGGCCAATCTATACAGTATTAACCTTAAATGAACTACCACTGCTCGCAAGCAGTGGTATCCTCAGGCTTCGCCGAGTCTGACTCGGCTTCGCCTTCGGCGAGTACGTAATCGTTCAATTCACCCACGGGTAAAAACTCGTGGCACTCTTGAACAATTATAGCCTTAAGGGGGTGACACGAAGCAATAATTAAAAGGCGTCCCCTGGCCAAAAACAGACTCTGGGTCAATTTTGCAATTAGCGTTTGGCTTATCCCAAAGATCCGGATCTTCCAAGTTCTCAAGTTGAGCCCAAAGCCCAAAAGATTTTCTGTCCTCTGCAACTACATAGCAGTAGTTCCGATCACTACTACCGCAGTCTTCACCAACTTGCGGTGATGCCGAGGGGGATGGTAAAGGTGGTGGGGATGGTAAAGGTGTTGGGGATGGTAAAGGTGGTGGGTTAAAAACAATCTCATGAAGATAAACCTGATAATTTTCGTAGTTGTTATAAGTCACATAAATTGTCTCGCCATTATTTTTTTGATACTCCGGATGCTGCCTGCCAAAATAACAATAAAGGTCGAAGCTCCCCGGCGGCAAACCGGTACAATCATATAAAATTTCGTCATTGGTAGTCCAGGGACCGGTAATTGAAGCGGCAGTGCGCATGGCCACTTTGGAAAAATTGTCTGTCGTATAAATAGCTGTCCACTTACCCAAAAAATTATTGTAGGCAATGCTTACTCCGTTAAAGAAACCGGGAAATGTCATCAGTCGTGACGAACCAGCCAGCGAACTCACCCAAGTTGAAGTTAAACCGTTCCAGTACTGGTAGGCATTTTTATTCTCAACCGAAGCTTTGTTTCTGGGTACTCTGGCTAGCCTGACAGCCTGCTGGTCAATACCATTGTCGCTTTCGTTCAAAAAAACATAGATAAAATCAATTGCTTGGTAAGTAGTTGCGCCGGCAATTTCAAAACCATAGCCTCCGGTTTCCTGCCAGAAAAGGCAGTCGGTTATTGGCGAGCAGTTACCAATGCGATTTGAAGGCAGGCTAAAATTAAATGGGAATCTGGCCAGACCAATGCCTCTGACTTTCCAAAACGAGGAAACAAAAGTTTGTGAGGTGCAGTCTTCTTCTGTTGCTGTGCACACCCTTACAGACATATAGAAAAAATGGCCGGCCCCAAGTTCAAGGTGGGCCATACCGTCCGGCCAAACTGTAAGCTCACCACTGACAGTTGGCAGAAGGGCCGTAGCTTGGCCTCCGCTTGATTTGCTGGTCATAAGTATACAATCTGAAGCCTCAAGATCTGTAGTGCTAGCGATGTTGTTGGGGATAGGGTAACCTACACCTTCTACTACTGTATCGCCAAAAGTCCAGTAAACCTTATCCCACATTTTAAAGCTTGTTCCTGCATCCTGACCGTCAATTCCCACAGCTTGCTGATTTGTACCAAGAATAGAACATACCTGTCTTTGGCTCTTAACAAGCGGGATTGCCGCCTCAACCGAGCCTGGAATTTTTTGGGAAAATCCTTTGGCCAATAACTTGCTAACCTGATTGGCGCTGACTTCCAATGCGTTGGCGAAAAAATGGAAAAGCCCGGCTTGTCTGGGGTCAGTGGGTAACGTTTTTATCTGCTCAGGTGCCAAACCCGGTATCCATACCCCACCAGCGGCCGAACTAAACTGGGTCCCGTCATCAACCGCCGGGTCCGGCGGATAGCTTAGGTCATGGTCTACATAGTAAGTTTGCAAAGCAGTGGCAATTGTTTTAAGATTCGCTTTGCGCACACCGTCTCGGGCTTGAGCCGTACGTTTGCCGGGGTTAATGGCAACCATAACTGCCGCCGCCAAAATTCCTATAATGGCAATTACAATCAACAACTCTACGATGGTAAACCCACTGCTTTTTCTAAACACTCTAATTTCATTATTACTCCTACCAGAAAATAAGTAAAAGAGGGTTAATCTTCACGAGCGTGGATATTTCTAAGCACTCTGAATGTTAAATTTTCTATGAATGATTCACCTCGGAGGTGATCTTCTATTGACACCTCGGAATTTTTTATTTATTATTAAACTGTGCCCTTAAGAAAAACGCCGATAGCCACCAACGAAATCTACCATGTGATTAATCGAGGAGTTAATCAGCAACCGATATTTGGCAACAAATATGATTATGAAAGAATTTCCCAATTAATTTTCTACTACCAATTTGCTAATCTCCCTTTAAGATTTTCCTTTCTTAAAAGATTAACTAAGGGCGAAAGGGGTAAATTGTTTGAAAACCTCAAAAAAAGCTCTCGGTTAGTAACATTGCTTGCCTATTGTCTCATGCCTAATCATTTCCACTTGCTAATTCGCCAAGAACAAGACAATGGTATATCGAAATTTTTAGCAAATTTACAAAACAGCTACACTAAATACTATAATTCGAAACACAAAAGAACCGGCCATCTCTTTCAAGGACAATTTAAAGCGATAAGGATAGAGAAAGAAGAACAACTTCTCCATACCTCAAGATATATACATCTGAATCCCTACACAGCTTATGTGGTTAAAACTGCCGATAATCTTAAAGAATATCCTTGGTCTTCTCTGATTCAATACGTTAGCAAGGATAAAAAAGGTATTTGCGAAACTAATTTAATTCTTAATAAGTTTTTTACTAAAAACAAATATCTTAAATTTGTTTTAGATCAAAAGGATTATCAAAGACAATTAGATAAAATTAAACACGTTTTACTAGAATAACCCGACGTGTGAATGTAGTTCACCTCCGAGGTGAATCAACAATAAGTAGACACACCAGCTAATCTATGCTACATCAACTTAAAATAATTAATCTTTTAAATTTCCGCCAAAAAGGGATTGGAGCATGAGTGCCCTATCCCAACGATTTAAAGCATTTTCATAAGATGAATATCGCGCCAGTGCCGAAAGTATTGTACCCGTAGTTTGTCTATCCTCACTTATCTTCATTGCCGCCCAGGCAATTTCTCGCCAGTCGTCAGGGTACCTTTGGGGAAGCTGTGCTAAATATTCAAGGCCTCGGGTTGCAAAGGTCACATTTTCTTCAAAATGCAAAGTAGTTGCTCTCTGCATTGCCCCATATTGCCAGTCACTATCTACTACAAATGCCGATTCGTCTCTTGATACCGTACTCTCCTGCTGATGGATTACCCACAACAAATACCAGGGAATATCAAACTTCTCACCTGCGGCTTTATATATGGGAAAGTACATATTTAGATCCTGCCTGTCCTGCTCAACATCAAAAATATTAGGATTTGCATCAACTGTTTCCAAAACATTCGCCAATTCTCTGGAAATCTCTTTTAATTTTTGCTCGTTGCCATTCAATTCATAAACATTGCTAAAGTTTACTAAAAACTTCTGCGATTCAATAAGATTATTAAACTTGGATATATTTTCTTGTAATCTGATTAAGGCAATGGGGGCTACTGCTTTAAAATACTGAGCGCGGTACTCTTCACTTGCTGCGTCACTTGCCCCTGATTCGGGCATTAACCCCGATGTACCTAAAACGAGCCCTAACATCCCCACCATAGCCAACCTGTTGAATCTTTTAAAATTTCTTTCTTTTGCACTCATTTTGCCCTTTCATAACCCAACGGGCTTAAAAAGGGGACGAGCACTACTAAGGGCCTATATACACAAAAACCTCTCACAACTTGAGAGGTTTAGCAAAAATTCGCCTGATCTCACAGGCTCTTCTTTAGCCTCCTTGGCACCCGTCGAGTTATACTCGACTAGCTACGTTTAAGCGTAGCGTTGCCTTTTTCAACGTCGGGTTGTCGGATGCTTTTATGCATTCTCCATCACTGTTTGGCTACAGCTGGGAAGACCTCAATTTTGAGACTGCTGCAAAAAATGCAGTAAACGCATTTTGCCCAGGAAACTTGGGCGCTTACCCTCCTTCGCTTGAAGAGCTTCGGAAGGGCAGTTCTAGCATCACTCTTTATTAATAATTATGTTAATTTATGCTTTATTTAAAAGCGACGCAGTCTAACATAACAAGTGCTAATTAATCAAGGAATTATAGCTGAGCTTGTTGAAAACCTATCAGCCTTGAATTTAAAAGAAAATGTTGTTATTACAAACCAACCATTTGTCATCCTGAACTTGTTTGCCCTGAGTGAAATCGAAGGGGTTCAGGATCTAAAATCAGATTCCGAAACCCTTCGGCTTCGCCACGTCTGACGTGGCTTCGCTCAGGACGAGCGAGTTCGGAATGACGGAAAACGTAAGGTTTTCAACAGACTTATAGCTGGGCGTTGGATCCCGAAGCAGGTTTAGCAATAACCAAAAACCGCTTCCAAGTAGTCCCCGGCGGGTAGCAAGTTTGCATAACTAAAATCTGCTCTTCTGTCTGCATCGTAAAATAACTAACGTCTTCCGGCTCGGTTATCTTAGTTTCCTGAACAATGTAATCAAAGCGTTTGCCTGAAAAAAATATAACAATCCTGTCCCCTGCTACCATTTCATTCAAAAGATAAAATATTGCATTAAACCTGGGCACGTTAAAAATTGTGTCTGTAGAATGAGCAAACAAATAAGTTACACCGCTCTGTCCGGGAAAAGATGATCCAAGCGCATGCGCAACTCCCCTCTTTAGTGCTTCGCCGTAAATAGCTTTATTGGAAGCATCTACGTTGGGGATAATCGGCGCGTCAGCTCCAATTTTTTCAACGATGATCGAAAAATTAGGGTCTTTGGGTACTAAGATTTTCAGATTTGGATCTTCGCGTCCTAATAGTGATCCAAAACTTTGGGTACTACTTGTAGCAACAGATGCTGCCTCATACTTTTTACCTTGTAAGTTTTCGATATTGTGCCTGGTAAAAGCACTCATAATCGGCCAGAAAGTAAAAATAATCCCGGCCAGCGAGCCGAGAATCATAAAATTACCGATTGTCCGAATTAAAAGAATTTTCTTGTCAATCATAAGTTAGGATTTTAGGATACCGCTTACCCCACTTACCTAATCAGTGCGCCTGGAGGGACTCGAACCCCCAACCGATCGCTTAGGACGCGACTGTTCTCTCCAGTTGAACTACAGGCGCCCAACTTCGCTTTGGTAATTGTACCAAAGCTTCGATGGACAAGAATATTGGATTTAACAAACTTCTTGCTCTTCCGAAGCTCTGAGACATTTCAGAGCGAAGGAGAGAACTACAGGCGCTATCTATGTGCTCTCTTTTTAAGCGTAGCTTAAAAATATCAGATGAGCAAAGCGAATGCTGATATCCGTTGAGCTCTCGAGACGATTTCATCCAAATTATACCAAGATTCAAGCTGGTCCCGTAAAAACGGCCGAATAAAAATTCATACCATCTGATTTAGCCCATCCAACTCCGATGCGGAGGTAGTGTGACCCCAAAATTACATCCCTGTGGTCAGGGCTTGCCATCCAATCTCGTATAGCAATAGGTATAGTACTATCTTGCGGGTAATCATTTCGTGCCAATATCTCGCCCGCCCAACCGTAAGGATAAGATGCTAAATTCATCAACTCAAATGCTGTCACGCCGTCCGGAGAAGTATGCGCAAAATAATCATTAACTGCCATGTCATTACTTCTTTCTCTGGCTATATTAACCAAAATTCTATCTATACTTAACTGATATAAACCATGTGCTGCTCTTATATTATTTAGTCCTTCAAACAAATCATATTCGATCTCTGTAAGTTCAATTATTGCTCTTTTTTCTCCCTCAGAACCACTAACCTTAATAGGTTCTGGTGTTGGTGTTGACTGGCTTTGTGGAAGTTCAACAGCGGACTCTAAATTATTCCTGCTTGTTCCAACTGCACAAGCGATCAGTAATCCTGAACCGAGCGTCCCTGCGCCGGATAGTAAACGTCTCCTGGTTATTCTTCTTTCTAAAAAGGGCGCAACTGGCGATTTTTGTCTTTCAGAATTCATAAGCCAGAATTATATACTAGAATATAACTCTGAACAATGAGCTCAACGACAACTTGCGGGGTTTTTTAAATCTTGAGGAACCGTTAAATCTTCTGTAGAAACATAAATAATATTTAGTTCACAAATTGAGGCTAGCGAAAGCGCACTTTTGATTGCAATCGAAGCACTATTTTTATTATCGGCAAATTCAGCTATATCTTCCCCTTCGATAAATACATAATAAGTATTCGGTTCGCTCTCATAAACAATTCGGAATTGGCTTGTTTCAATCGGGAATCCGTCAGAAGCTGCTGCCGCGGTAATTATTTTACTTTGAGGTAAACCAACGTTCTGGAATCTGTCTACAGCTTTTGGATAATAAATAAAGGAAAACCAAACCAATGAAATTGTAAATACAGCTATCGAAAGTTGCAAAACGATGGTGAACTTTTTGCCACCGGATCCCAAATTCTGGTCATTTGCTAAGTTAAACTGTGTTGAGTTTGCACTTACTGAATTTAAAATAGCCATATTAATTTGCGATTGCTCTTGAAAATTCCAATATCGAAAGCATAAGTGCAATCAAGGCAAAAACAATTAAAGCTGTAGCAATTAATGGATCAGCAAGAAAAGCCGCGAAAGAATTCCTGGGCGAACCGACACTAATGCTTTTTTTAGAAGCTTTTTTCTTTGCAGGCATAAAAGACCTCTTACTCTTAGCTTAAAGCTCCGCGGGATATAATGTCAAACCGAGCCTGGGCGCGATCAAACTAAAGTGTCGGAGTGGACGGACTCGAACCGTCGGCCTCAGCGTCCCCGCCCGACCGCCAATAACAATGTCGGGGTAGCCCGACTCGAACGGGCGACCTCTCCGTCCCGAACGAAGCGCTCTACCAACTGAGCTATACCCCGGTCTTTGGTGGGCGTGGCCGAACGACGCGGCACGCCAAACGTGCCAGCCGAGTTTGACTCGGCGCTCTACCAGCTGAGCTACTCTCCGAAAATTTACGGGGCAGGCTCCGCGCGCTACTTCACCCCGCTATTGCGGGACAAGCTACGCCACACTCCGTCGAGTCAAACTCGACAAGCCGCATTAGACGCGGCCGCACCAACATTATATCAATTGACACAATACCATGAATAATTGATACTATAGAGGAAATGAAACTGCCCAAGTTAAGTCGAAAGTGTAGAGTGTATAGTGTGCAGTCCAAGCAAAAGACTTTACACTTTTCACTGATCACTAATCACTTCAAACTGAAACGCGGTTTCAGTTTGATTGAATTGCTGGTGGTAATTTCCATAATTGGAATTCTTGTTGCAGCAGCCACTGCTTCTTGGACAAATGCCCAACAGAAATCCCGAGATTCAAAGCGAAAAAGCGACCTTAAGGCTATCCAACAAGCACTAGAGCTCTATCTGCAAGACAATGGTACATATCCGGGGGGACCTTCCGGAGAAATTCAATGCCTCAATGCATCGGGTGAATCAATAGCTATAGCCTGGGGTGGAAATTTTAGTTGCTTCAACCCTTCGGTCACATACATGAATCCTCTTCCCAGAGATCCTATTAACGCAGCCGACGCAAGTGGTATCATCCACACGTATTATTACAAGGCTACATCACCGTCCGAACCCATTTTGACTTATAAACTCAGCGCCGGTTTGGAAAACAGCAAAGATCCGGAATATTGCACTCCCAACGGCCCCGTGTCTTGTGTTGACCAAAAAAAACTCCCATGCGAACCAGCAGCAAGCCGCAGCTACTGCGTTATCAATCCGTAACTAAAGTAAAAAAATAAGGAAGCCCGCAAGAAGACCAATAAGCCCAATCAATAGGTATTCAAACATCAGCCATCTGGTAGCATCCCGTCTTAAATGGTGGAACACAAAGCCCCAAATTAGATAATATGCGATCATTAACAATAAAACTATAAACTGCCTGCGTGCATCGAATTTTGAAAGATAAATCCCTACCAAACCAACGATAAAACCCAGATATAGGATAAGATGCCAGATATTATCGAATTTTTTATTCGGTCTTTTGTTCATAGTTCATAATTTACCTGACTAATCACTGGTCACTGATCACTAATCACTAATCTAAATCACCGATCCCTGGACAGCATACCATAGGGCAAATAGCACCAATCCTAACAAACCTAGATGCGCGAGTGTCGAACTCTTTATACTCAAATGACTTTTCTTCGAGGCAACCGCTACTTCAACCACAAACAAAATAAATACAAATCCAACCAAGGCAAACCCAATCATCTTTGAAATCGAAAATTGACGGCTGGCAAGCACAGTTGCGGATCCTGAGCTTGTCGAAGCGGTAGTGGGTGCAATTTGTGCTTGCAAATCCAGAGTTCCAAGTCTGGCAATCTCTGCTGTCGGAACCGGCTCTGTTTCTTTTACCTCGCCCTGCGTCTCGGCCTCAGTTGGCACTTGTGAAAGCGTACTGCCGAACATTTGCACAACAAGCACCCCTTCCCTGCCGGTCAAATTTCCACTCGAAACAGCAACCCCAATTTCTTTAAAATTTTTGTCGAGTAAATTGCTCCTGTGTGTCGGCGAGACCATCCAGGCGTTTATGACGCTCTGCGGATCATTAAAATCGCGAGCCAAATTTTCACCTGCGTAAATATATTTATAGCCGGCAGTCGTTACAAAATTCCATGGCGATTTGCCTTGCGGCGAAAAGTGCGCCCAATAACTGTTACTGATCATATCGTTGGCTTTAGCTTGTGCAGCCTGAATGAGTAAGGTGTTTGTGGTAAGTGGCGCTAACCCTTCTTCAGCTCGCTTAATATTTGTGAGCTCAATAATTTGCTCGGCTGTGTATTGGGCAGTACCCAGAATCTGAGGAGCAGTCGACCTAATAAAATAAAATCCGGTAATTGTTAAAAAGAAAATTATTACGTAACCAAGAAGAGCACCGTGACCAAGCGCGTGGGCACGATGCTGTATTACCCTTCCGGAGCTTTCAGCAGCGGAGGGCCCGTCTACATCCGGATGACGATGCGGAACAAAATGATGTGCAAATTTTTTGGCCGCCACAAGTTCAGTTTAGCAGGGGCTAGGGTTTAGGGTCTAGGGTCGAAGGTAAAGTAAAAACTCTAGTAAGGTTACTCCTTAATTAAGAGAAAGTGATAGCCTCAAAAAGTCAAATTAGTTTTCTTGAGTCACAGGGTTCAATTGAGGTATACTTTGCTCTTTCCCGTCTTTCTCCGGCATTCCCTGGCCTATCCGTAAAACATCAAGCGATTTAAATCTTATCATTTCATCCCAAAATGTATATCCCTCATCATTATTTCTTCTCTCGTGATTAACTACCCCAATCTGAATAACATTTGGGGCTAATCTTATCTGAAAACGCAGCACGCGTTTAGCAGTTACAAATGGCCTTAGATAAGTTGCAAGTACGCGCGTCTCACCATTTTCTTCCATCGGTGTAGGTGACTCACTAATTACACCTAAATAAACACCCTTTGCATAAGATGGCTCTTGATCGCGCTCAGAACAACGCATCGTCTCTTTTTCGAACCTAATAATCGTTCCTAGAGGAAAATTGTGAACATCAAATGTCTCTCCATCCGCGAAGGTCCTAACGTGCATTGCAATGTTCATTTTATCAGTAAGGGCCATAAAGTTCATGAGTTTCTCTTTTGCGAATTTGTGAATGCTAGCTTCACCCCTAACAGTTTCAAATAATCCTGGCTGTTTTCCGCCTTTAGTGGGTTTTTGAGGTTTTTCCCATCCACAATCATCCTTAAATCCATGTCCATCCCAATATTCAGGAACCAACACATCTTCTGGTGGTCTTCGATTAAATGGATTACGCTCAGCCATTGTAAACAATCTACACTCCCAGCCTCAAAAAGTCAAATTAACTTCCCTACAACTACAAACCTTGCCGAATCTAAAAATCCGACTAGATCAGTTCTTTTATCTCTTCAACACTCATACCAATATCTTTCAAAATTCCATGGAGCAGGCCTTTTTTGAGTTCCCGATTGTGAAGTGGAATAGTTACTCTCCTGCCGTCACTGTGTTTAAAAGTGGCATGACTGCCCACTTGGTGATGTTTGTAAAAACCTGCCTTGACGATTGCGCGAACTAAGTCTTTGGGTCTTATTGAAGCCAGCTTTGCCATTTATACTGACAGTTGTTTGATGTCAGCAGAAGAAAAAGTTTCGAAGGTTTCCAAACCTTCATCAGACGGCACATCTTCGTTATCTTTTACTAAGCTTGCTATATGTGATTTGATTGCTTCTCTGATATTTTTTTTAGCTTCTGTTAATGTCTTACCCCAAGAATGACAACCGGCAAGAACTGGGACATATACATGATACCCATCTTCATCCACTTCAAAAATCACTCTAAAGGAATATTGTTCGTTGGTCTTCATACAGCCAGAATATTATCAAATTATTGCCAAATTGGCAATTTCTAGATCAGCTTTCCAACAATTACAAACCTTGCGCTGTCCAAAAATCCGCTGCAGGTGTATATTGTTAGGCGCGAATCACCGACATTATTTAAAATCTCAACCTGACTCGGCTCGACTTCGCGTCTTTCGAAAATCTGATACTTGGTAATTGAGCCGTCGCTAAGAATCACATACACCAAATCATTATTTTGTGCTTTCCAAAGTTTCCCTAAAACCTCATCGCGGTTATGGCCGTACAAAACTGCGTTACCCCTATTTCCGGGAACAGCAGACGTCGTCAAATGCGAAACTCCGGTTTCCGAAACCGTCCAGCGGTTGTCAACCACATAACCATCAGAAATATCCAGTGTCCGATCTATACTGGGAATAAATATCTTTAGGGGTTTAACCCCTAATTGTTCCTGGCTATTTTTTTGATCCGACAATATTTGGTTGGACTTTATAAAATCAGCGCTTGACGCAAAAACCAAACTAAAACCAACAAGCAGTAAAAAAATCGCCAGAAAAGCGTAGATAACTCGTGCAATAACTGATTTCTTTTGATATATTTTCATATCTATATGAATAAGTTTGAGTATTTTATTCTTCCAGCCAATTGAAGTCAACCAATACCTTATTAATTTTTACTATGAACTACCACTGCTTAAAAGCAGTGGTATCCTCAGGCTTCGCCGAGTCTGACTCGGCTTCGCCTTCAGCGAGTACGTAATTGTTCAATTCACCCACGGGTAAAAACCCGTGGTACTCTTGAACAATTATAGACATTCAAGGCCAGGCCTTGGAGGCTAAAGGGCTAAATCTGAATTGATGTGGGAATTGTGTGCCGATCACAAACCAATGTCAATAATAGCATGACCGCTCAAAATTCAATTCAAGGAGTGCTGTTTGCCGCCTTTGGTGTACCGTAATTAGGGCCGCCGGCAGTTTTCCAGAAGCTTGAGCTGTTGCAGTCTGCCGCAATACATGTGTGCCAGCTGCCGAAATCGCTGCCGTCACCGGCAATCAAGTTTCTCTCCATTGATTGTTTGGTCGTATCGTTAATACCTGCCGGCCAATCGCTTCCCGCCGGAACGGGAGTCTGGTCAACAACAGTCTCTTCGGCATCCTTGAGGACCAAAGCGCCGTTTTGGCTATAGCTGTTGTGCAAACTGATATTTGTTACCAAATCCACCGCCACAGTCAAAACAAGGGCAGAGTCAGAATGGGTAACATCGTAGTTGGCGATCAGGAAAAACCCGTTGGCCGGTATGGTATAACCGGCTGGTATAATCACTGTATCGTTTGAGGCAAGAGCATTTTCGATTTTCCAGCCGGAAAGATCGATATCCCCTGATGTCGTATTTCTAAGCTCTATCCATTCATCGGAAGGTGACTCACCCGACCCCATCCACATAACTTCGTTGATAACCACACTGCCTGCGGAAGTTGAGTTAACCCTGTTGGTGATTTTAACTATCGCCGTGGCGCTTCCGGTTTGAATCGCGCCGCCACCTGTATTGTTATTGCCGGTATTTGCTTTTGCCATAATCCTGTTTACGATTGTATTGCCAATGCCGACAAATGTTTGATCCACAACACAGGGTGAAACATTACTTTGGGTAGCAGCACCATTGACGACAATTTTACACTTAGCCGCCCGCACACCGGATGGACCGACGGATAAAACCGCCAAAATTGCTACAACCGCAACCGCGCAAGTCCAGATAACCAGACGTCTTGCGGGAAAATTAACAATTGGTGAAAAATAGCCGATTCGGACAGTCCTTGGCATATATTTTAATTTAGTCTTTTAAGCCAAAACGTGTCAAGCGGGAACTTAGGATTTTTTGGATTTTTTGTCGGCTCTTTGGAGAACTCTTTGCACCTGCCAGAGACCAAGTCCGATCAGACTGAACCCTGCAAGCGCGGTTGCTGTTGTAGTCGCCACTCCGGTTGCCCCAAGAACTTGTGGTGTCACGCCTGCAACTTGAACGGTGTCGGATGAAGATCCGCCGCACTCTTTGCTGGACTTGGCAATAACCACAACCCAAAGATCTCCGCCGGGAAGATCTTTAAGCGTGTACTGGCTTGCGTCTTTATCGCTAACCTCTACTCCCCAGATAAGCTGGTCTTGTGCAGGCCCGTACTGTATTTGAAATCCCCAAGCGTCGCCCTTGTTTGCCCAGTGGACGGTGACTTCATTGGGTTTGACATCAGAAAACCAGACCTGATCTACCTTTTGGGGTCTGTCGGTCGGGCATTGCGGGGTAGTAATTTCTCCGCCAACTTCAGGTCCCGGGCCACCAACAGGCGGAGTTGACGGCTCTGGTGACGGGCTAGGTGAAGGTTCCGGGCTAGGTGATGGTGAAGGACTTGGACTGGGCGTTGGCGAAGGGCAATGATTATGCCAGAAAAAGCCGTGCCAATGCCAACAACTGCTTGTAGCCTCAACGTCTGATCTAACCACACCTAAAATGGCAACCGTCAAAAATAGGCCTGTTAAGATGGGCAGGAAGATTTTGAAAATTCTTCCTTTCATAATTTGATTGAGGCAGATGTTAAAAGTTATATTGTGGCAGTAAAAAGATCTATTGAGGCAGAAGTTTGAGTATTTTATAGTATGAATTATAAGTTGTCAAGCCCCCAGTTTACCCCGCAAAATCGCTCTTCGAGACACGTCTGACGTGTCGAGCCGTGTATGGATAACACCCAAAAGGCGAGAATTAAGATTAAGTGGGGTCAAGTGGGCAAAATGGGGTTACACACAACAATTGTCATTCTCGCAAAAGCGAGAATCCCTCGGGACTGAGTCCTCGAGACGAATGTCTGATCCCCAATCAAGTCTTCGACCGTGAGCTCAGACCGAATCGGTTGAGGATGACTAATTACTTGCTACAGAAGGAATATTAAAAAAGCCAGCTCCTAAAAGCCATAGCCTTTGTTGCCAACTTTGAAAATAATTTTGCCAGAACAATAAATATTATAAAAAGCCTGAAAACAAACCTTCTTTTTTCTATTTTACCTAGAGTAATCAAAGCTATTTCCCTAAAGTTAACTTTTTTCTTTCTCAAAACCAGAATAAAATGGTACGGCTTTGATAAAAGCCTAAAAAGGATATACATCATTCCTAAAACTCCTAGTGTCATATAAATTATCCTCCACCAATCTAGTGAAGAAGCACCGGCAATCGGGGCATTATTGTCTTCGTCGTTGCCTATGCCAATGGTACTAGCCGCTTCTACATCCGGTACTACGCCTGCGATTAAACCACTACCTAAACCTACTCTAAAACTTGTTTCTGCTTGACTGCCAATTTCCGCATTGTCGGGCCCAACTTTGCCGCTTGCTTCAACCAAAGCATTATAAATTCCGGAAGGCGCAGTGTCGGCTAAAACTAAACCAAAGCTGATTTTAGCCGTTTGCCCCGGATTCAATTTACCAATGTCAAAAGTCTGGATTGCGCCGATTTCGCCGTTTGAATCGTATAGATTGAAAACGACTTGACTGTCATAAACCGGGCCGCTTCCCGGGTTTTTGGCAGTGATAAAAAACATAACCGTATCGCCGCCATTTACGTGGGTACCGACATTGGTGGTCATGGAAGTTTCCAATTGGCCGCCGGCGACTCTAACTTCTGCCTGATCTTGACTTTGACTTTCAGTGCCCTCAGTACTTTCAGTGCCCTCAGTGATCGCAAAATAACTTTCCCCGCCGATATCGCCATTTAGAGTGCCAAAAATATTAATAATGCCAAAAAAGCCGATACTGTTTATGATATTGCTGTTGACGAAATTTACCAGGTTAACAACTGAATAAGCGTTGCCACTTATTATCTGGCCGTTGCCGTCTATTAAATTTCCTCCGGTGTTGGCACTGGCGGTGATTTGGTTATTTAAAACTGCATTGTTAGTTTGGTCTGCCGCAACAAACGTACCGCTTTCGTCTATAAATAAATTAAGATATGGCGTAAAGAGCATTTGCCCGTTTACGGCAGTTGCAGAACTTAAGTTGCCCCAGCCTAAAAATTCGCCGACCCAGTTTCCAAGGTTATTAATAAGAAGCATGTAGTATACTCCCCCAAGCAAATTAAAGTTAACAAAGTTTTGATTGTTAACGACGGCGACTGCGTTTCCGGTTTCAACAGAACCCGAACCCGAAATTTCATTTTCACCGGTATTTGCTTGGGCATCTATAGTATTTGTTACTTCCGCGCTGTTGGTTTGTGTGATATCGCCGGAAACTGCGCCGGGTAAAGTTAAGTCTTCCTGGCCAAGTTCCGGCAGAATTATGTCGCCACTGACATCCCCGAAAATATTGATAACTACAAACTGCCAGAAGGAATTAACAAAATTAGTGTTGATGAAATTGAAAATATTGACAACAACAGTAGCGGTTCCGGTTGTAATACCGCCGGATAAGCCGTCTATCGTGTTTGCGCCTGTATTGGCAACTGCCGTAATTACATTGTTGATAACCGCAGTATTTTCCTGTGTGATTTGCAAATTCGCCGAAGACTCTGCCTCATATGACTCTGATTTAGTAAGGTCTATATCGCCGTTTTCGTCCAGGTAAATGTTTTCTATATGGTAGGTAACATTGGCATTGACTTGATTGCTGTTGACTTCGTTTACCAAATCTACTTGAGAAGCCGCATCGCCGGTTGAGATTGTAGCCTCGTCAGACACCTCCGATGTGGGCCCGCCTGTCCCGAGCGTAGTCGAGGGAGACTCATCGGAAGTGGACTCTGGTTGAGCAGAACCAGTTGCCTCCTCTGTATCGGGATTAGTCACCTCCGAGGTGGGCTCTGACTCCTCGGAGGTGGAGGAGTTATCAACCGTATTATCACCAGTATTGGCAGTATCGGTAACTTGATTGTCAACATCAGCATCATTTGCCTGGTCAACTTCCGTCGGCGGGCAGTCGCTAACACAAGGATCTGGTTCGCTTGACGATACCGGATTGTTAGAGCTTTCAGATCCGGTATCGGAAGATTGCTCCTCGGCCAAAACAAGCCGCCCCGGCATAAAGCCCGCGGATAAAAGAATTATTAAAACTGTGGCTACAATTTTTTTGGTCCGCTTCATCTAAATAAAATTTCTAAACTCTAATATCTAAATCCTAAATAAATTCAAAATCTTGAATTATCAATGTTCTAAATGTTTTCGAATTTTTCATTTTGATCATTTGAATTTGTTTAGTATTTCGAATTTCGTATTTCGTATTTGCAGTTTTGGCAAAGCCAAAACTGGCTCCCATCCCAGGAGAGGGAGGTTTACCCGCCGAAGCTTTTTAAGCGAAGGTGGGCATATTTCCCCTCTCCTTTGGATGAGAAAGAACGCTTAGAACGAAAAAGCGACGTTCTTGTTAACAACGTTAGTTACAGAAACACCCGTTCCGGCATTGCCAGTTTGGATGTCGTTACCGACACTTAAAACTGCCAGATTACCGGCGTTGTTGTCTCCTGTGTCAGAACTAGCGCCGACAAGGTTGACGACTGCCACTCTGTTGCTTTGTTCCAGATCACCGTTGCCGACACCGATGTTGACGTCGTTACAACCGCAGCCATCAACTGCCACGTTTTTGTTGGCGACATTGGTTACACCGACAACAGTCGTGGCATTACCGGTTGTAATATCATTACCAACACTGACCACTGCCAAATTACCGGCGTTGTTGTTGCCCGTGTTAGAACTGGCGCTGACACCGTTAAAAATGAAGGCACTGTTGCTTTGCTCCACATCACCGTTACTGAAACCGAGGTTGAAGTCCGCAAATGCCGGCATGGCGCTTCCGAAAAGAAGACCAGCTGCCGCACCTGCTGTTGCTAATTTTTTAATTGAAATCATGTTTTTTTGTTTCACCTCCTTCCTTGAAGAGATTTACACGGATTGATAGCGGATTACCGCAGGTTGCGGTAGTGCTATCTGGACGGATCCGCCTGAATTTAAGTTACGGCGGAGTGAGCTTAACCCTCCTTCGCCAAGGCTCCGGAGGGCAAGCCCTCCTACCGAGGCTAGAAATACTCCGGGTCCGTATGCACGGTTCTTACGGAAAATTCCCGCAAGCTTTAGCATTCCGTGTATCACTTATTCGCATAAATTCGTTTTTTTACTATTCGCGTTAATTCGCATTTTCCAACCAAAAACGGAGGCTCATACTTCTGCTTATGCAGAAATACAAACCTCCGTTAGCGGTCGGCTTTTATATAGCTATTAGCGTTTAGCTATTAGCGTTTAGCATTTTTATTGGGCAGATTTACTTTTTGGGCTCTACTTCGTTAAAACTTCGCAGAGCAGGCAGGAAAAATTTTAGGGGCAGTCTAAACTTATTTACATTTTACACTATCAACTCAAACCCCACCTGTCAAGCAGTCAAAAGGGCCAGAGAAAATCTAATACTTCGCGAATTATTGAAACCAAATATTGTCCAAAGCTCTTTTCTTCCTCTACGCTGTTACTATCTGAACTTCGATAAACCTCAACCTCACTCCCATCCTCTATCTCCTCTATATTCTCTGTCCCGCTTGTCCCTTCTGTCCCTTCCTTCTCGCCCAATACATCTGTCGAACTCCCCCCGACACTGTTTTGGATATTGACCTTAACATTGGCTTCCGTCGGGTTACCAACTCTAATCGTTTCAACACTTGTCAGGCTATAACCTTCACCTTCAATTCTAGCTTCGAGTGAGTAATAACCTTGCGCATACGGTGTCGGAATAGTTGCCGAAAAATAGTTACCTTCCTTATTCATTTGGTAAGAGTTGACAAGAATATATTGATTGTCACGAATATTTAGCTTGCCTTTATTATTACCTAAAGAATCCGGTTTTATTCTCACAAAGATAGTCTCTCCACCATTGAAATCTGTAGATGAAGATGAAAAATCGCTGGTATTGGAGATTTCCAGATTAGAAGATGCTGAAATTGTTTGAGTACTCAATATCAAACTAACCATTAAAATTAGCGGTAGCAGAGAAATTCTCATCAAATCATTCAGCCTTCTGGCTCCTTGAGGAAAAGGAGCTTCTCGAATCCTTTAGTGAAAATCGTCTATTAACTGCCTTAGGTTTTGCTAGCTTGGTAATCGTCCTCTCAGTTATTTGCACCACATTAAAATTCTCAATGTAAATTTCCACCGAACCGTAAGCTTTATTTTTCAAAACATCAATAATTCTGGAAACTAGATTGGGGCTTATCTTTTGGGTTGAGTAATCGCCGGGAAAATCTGCCAAGTTCATAAGTAAATCGATTGGGCAGATTTAAAACGCACTATATATTCAGCGGGAAAAATTGTCAAGCCTTTTGTGCTGGCTCCCTAGATACCGTACAGTTCTCCTCCCTTTTCTTTTAGATAGTTAATAACATATTCGTTTGGTGTTTGATACTTTAAAGATTGATGGAATCTTTTGTTGTTGTACTTGTAGTTAAAGATATTGCAACGTTTGTTAATCTCATCAAGATCCGGCAATAAATCATACTGCCAGTTGAAGTATTCGTACTCAGCAGTTTGAATGAACCTTTCTGCCTGATTGTTCATCTTAGGGGTGTAGGGATGGGTGAAGTAGTGCATGATACCAAGATCTTGGCAGAGCTTGTGGAAGTTGAGTAAGTATTCCGATCCGTTGTCTGTGTTGACGGCTGATATCTCAAATGGGAAGTAGTTAATTACTCTCTTGAGGAAATCAGCAGCAGACAATGATGAGCCCGTTTTGTAGCACCAAACATATCCGTACCTGCTTTTACAGTCAATAGCAACAAAGAGATAGAATCTGACGCCAAGAATATATAAGTGTTTGGTATCAATCATTACCAGTGAACCCAGATCTTTACTCTTAAGCTCTCGGGCAGCCTTGATTCTGGCAATTTTGTAGTTTCTGTGTTTCTTGACTCTCTTCTTGTGTTGGGTATTGAAAAGCTCACTGTGTCTGTTGATGACCTTCTGGATTGCTGATCTGCCAACAATAATACCTTCCCGCAACAGTTCTGCTTGTATCTCGTACTTACTCTTCTCAAGATCATCAAGTCTAATCTCGTAAATACGTTTGATGATCGTAAGATCTGTTGTCATCTGGCGCAGTTTGTGCGGTCTTCTGTTTGATGTGTCATCCTCCAGTGTTTGTAAGTTGTAAGGTTTGAATCTTCTTAACCAGAGATAGAATGTATCTCTGGAAATACCAAAGTGTCTACAGGTTAAAGAGATGTTCCTACCATGAGTTTTGTACCAGTCAAACCAGTACAATCTGACAAGTGCAGCTTTAGATAGATTAGCTGATTTGATTTGTCTTAATGGAAATACTTTGTAGGCTCGCATATACGAGCCATTGTAACGACCTTTCAAGATACATCAACTGTACGGAATGTATCGCGGCCTAGACATTATTAAGAGCTATTACTTGACTTTATTGTTGTGAAGATGATCCTATGGATTAGGGATAAATTATTTTTCCAGCTGATCAATTTTGCTAGGCAAGATGAAATCATTTTCAAATAAACCTTTGATGGCGTGAGTATACAAAGTAACTTCAGCCTTACCCCAGCCAAAATTTATATCCGGATGATGCCCTTCGATTTCGGCAATTCCCCCAACTTTATTAACAAACTCCAGAGCTTCTTTAAAATTTTTGAATTTAAATTTCTTGCGGAATTTTAAAAGGCTAGCTTGTCCTTCCGAAGCTTTCTTAACCCTCGTTGCTCCGGCGTGTTGGCTTGTCAATAAATACGCTGTGACATCTTTGCCGCCGCAGATAAAAATTAAAAAGGAACTTGTTGCTCTAAAAGAATTGAGTTTCTCAAAATTTCACGGTTAATAATATTGCCCTTCATTTCAGTAACTAACTGCAAACTTCTAAGATTAAATTCATGTCTTTGGCAGGCCCCCAAATACATCCGGACTCTATCCAGATATCTCTCGTCTATCAGTGGTTTAATAAACAAAGCCTCAGCCATTTCCCTCAACTCAAAAATCTGAGCTTCGACTAGACCAGTTTCATCAGGGTTTGCGATAAACATCGTACTTTCTTCCCTTTTGGCTTTCGATTTAACAAGCGATGCGCTTTCAAGATCAACTACCATCCTCATTTGGGAAGAAAAGTGACTAAAGCCGTTTGGTCGATTCGCCCGATAACTAACCCCATCCGGCTCTAATACTGATGGAACTTTTACTCCTTTTGACCCAATAATCTGGCCCGTTTTTTTATCAAATTCTAATTCAGAAAAACCATATTTAATTGAACTGTCACAACCCGGTACAAAACACGCGATACAAGCTTCATCAAAACGGTTAAATTTAAATATAAAATTTTTGGCTTCTCGTTCTCCTCGCTCAGTTGCTTGTTGAATACCAGTCTCTGCTCTTATTGCCATAAATATTTGGTAATTTTACAGCCAGACACGCACCAAAGCAAATTTAAACATAAAAACATAATTAAAAAAATTTAACTGATATAATCAACATTCAAATGAAAAACATTTTAAAGATTATTAGAATTTCCAAGCCGCTTCATGGCATTGTTGCCATCATCGGCCTTTTGATTGTCACATCATCAATACTAGAGCTCATTCCGCCAATTCTTTCCAAATTTATAGTCGACGAAATTGTTTTGCAGCTGCAAACTGCAGAAGGTAATTTTCAAAAATTAATCTACTTAATTTTACTCACGTTTATCCTCGGGCTAATTTCACAGGTCATTACAACTGCTACAGAAAGGCTGGGTGACCATTTTGCGGGGCGACTCAGAAAATTTTTAACTGAAAAATTCTATGACAAAATTTTAACTTTTCCGCAATCTTATTTTGACAGCGAAATTTCCGGCAAAATTATCCATCAATTAAACCGGGCGCTTTTTACAATTCAAAATTTTATTAACGGCTCAACCAACTTTATTTTACCAACATTCCTCCAAAGCATTTTTACTATAGCTATCTTAGCTTACTACAATATTCCAATTGCAGTACTCGTCGCCATTCTCTTCCCTATTTATTTGTCTCTCTCTTACTATTCAACAAAACGTTGGGGCGAGAGAGAGGTTAAGAAAAATTATTACGAAGATATTTCCCGGGCCCGCATAACCGAAGTTGTTTCTAATATTAAACTTGTCAAAACGTCTCTGGCCGAAAATCGCGAACTTAACTTTATTTCGGATAATCTAAACAAGTTCAATAAAATCTTCGCTCATCAAAGCTGGACATTCCATAAATTCGATTTTGCGAGAAATCTCTCTCTAATTATTATTTTACTCGGTGTAAATATAGTCGCCTTTATTAATACGTTTAACGGTGCAATAACAATCGGTACATTAGTTTTAATACTACAACTTGTAAATCAAGCAAGAAGGCCCCTTTTTGCTATGTCATTTATCTTAACCAATCTTCAACAAGCCGAAAGCGGCAGTAAGGAATATTTTGAAATTTTGGACTTAAAAGGAACTGAAAATTACAAACTTGACTCGAAAGTAGAAAAATTAAAAAATCCCAATATCGAATTCAAAAAAGTATCATTCTCGTACGAAAAAGGGCAACAGGTTCTCAAAAATGTCTCTTTCAAATGCCTTTCCGGCGATAAAATTGCCCTGGTTGGACATAGTGGAACCGGAAAAACTACTGTCGTTAATTTAATTCTCAAACTTTACGAGCCAACTGCAGGCAACATTTATTTAAACGGCAAAAAGTATAAAGATTTAACTCACCATTTTGTTAGAAACAACATTTCTCTGGTATTTCAGGATGCTGAACTTTTCTCCTCAACTGTCGCCAAAAACGTAACCTACGCAAAACCAAATACAGGGAAAAATCAGATTGTCGAAGCCCTAAAACTCGCTAACGCATGGGAATTTGTAAATAGATTACCGAAGGGCATAAATAGCGAAATTGGTGAGCGAGGGGTAAAACTTTCCGGCGGCCAAAAACAAAGGATTCAAATCGCCCGCGCCATTTTGGAAGATTCGCCGATTCTAATACTTGATGAAGCCACTTCCTCACTCGATGCTAAAAACGAAAAAGAAGTTCAGGAAGGTTTAGAAAATTTAATGCGCGATAAACTGGTTATCATCGTTGCCCACCGGTTTTCTACCATTCAAAATGTTGAAAAAATTATTGTTATAGACGAAGGCAAAGTAACCGACATCGGCTCGCCTCAAACTTTATCTAAGAAAAAAGGCATCTACAGCGAACTTCTCCGCTACCAGATAGAAGGAAATAAGAAATTACTAGAAAAATTCGAAATATATTAAGATCTAAAATTTTTGGGGAGACTCAAGATTACTTATTCTTTCCTCATGGTCATTAATTTTTGTAGCGTGATCTTTTATAAATTCCCAAATGTCTTTGAGAATTTTCCTATCTTTTTCTATTTCTACTAACGATCTCCTCAACGGATTCGTTCTTAAATCGACTTCCTCACTTACTATTTCTCTTATTTCAATTTTATCTTCCTTTGTTAACATAATCCTCACCTACTAAATTGTACTTTGTGATTATATATTTTTCTACAATTTTAAAACAATTTTCGCAAAAAATCGTACCCCTAAGCTTTTTACTACCCATAAAACTTACTGAATCAAGAGGCTTTATTACTTTTTTACAACCGTCGCAAATGTGAATTGTTGACATAAGAGGGTACTAAAAACTTTACTACCTAATTTTCGAGAAATCAATACCAAAAAATTGGCCTGTCAGTTTAACCCACATTTTTTTAGCCCACATCGGGTGTGGTTTTCTATTGACACATCGGGATTTTTTACAATTGTCATTTCGCAAAGATGAATACGGCAAATCTGTCGTAAACTCCCCCGCAACCCTCGCTCCAATCCCCAAGCATATTTTCGCGATGTCCCGGGCTCATGTTCCAACTCCATTCTACAAACTGCACTGCAGTCAACGGCCCGCTGGCGATATTTTCACCAACCGCATTTTTCTGCAAATTATGCCTATCTACTACCGCTTCAAATCCATCGTGAGAAAAATTATCGGCAACTTCTTTTGCTCTCTCCGCGGCAATTGAGCAAAGTTGGCCGTCTATCGTAAGAGCATTCAAACCATTATTTACCCGATAATTATTTTGCGCAGAATTCAACTCACCCGCTGTTGCCATCTCCCCACTGCCTGAATTGCAAATGATGTACTGCCCATCTACATCCGGGTTTGGCACCAGCTTCCAGGATTCATTAACGTCTTTGCACAAAGTGGATAATTTTTTAGAATCTAATTTAACTTCAGGATTTTCTTCTTGGGCATCCAAAATCAAGTCTTTATTGCCGGCAATTGGAGTTTCAGTTACTTCCTCCTTAGGTTTCGGGGTTGGGCTTGGTAGAGAAACTTCAATTATCGCTTTCTCCCAGTTTAATGGCTGGCTGTAACCCAGCCTCAAGTTACCCACTGAAGGAATTATCAAAAATACGCTTATGATTAAAAATAATTTAGAAATGTGAAACCCTAGAGTCTTTTTAGGAATTTTTTTAAAAAGTTCTGCCCACCTTATGTTTTTCATTAAGTCTTCCTATTATAATATTTTTCACGCCTCAATCCGCTATCTATTCAAGATTCGTTTCATATAGTATAATTCTTTTATAAGCATTTTTTAAGAATTTCTTGATTTTTCCCAGATTTGCAAAATCTGGGCCTTTTTTTGCCAAAAAATTACCCAAAAATATAAAATGGGGGCAATTTATTGGAACTTTATTATCATTTTTCACTATTTTGTAGCAGAAGGAGCGATAGTCCTACAATTTTACCCCAGTCGTTTATTATTTGATCTATTAAGAAGAAAATTAAGTAGATATGGTTCTTCTTTCAGTCTCTACTGCGGCTGTGGTGATTTCTCTTACATAAAGCCAATAACGCCTCATTTCTTCTCCTGATTCATCCTTTATTGAGCTAGGTATTTTTTGCGATTCACACCGAGCTATTTTGGCTAGCTTAAATAGCGTTAAATCTTCTATGAATTGCCTTCTTTCAGAAATATTTGGTTCTTCAAAAAGAACTGATTGCTTCCAAAGCTTAAAACCTTGCTTTAACCTGGCAACTTCCTCTGATATATTCCCCCCGGGCATGTCGGTAAAGTGTTCTGTCAGAAAATACCAACCATAATATTTCACCATCTGATCATGGCCAAGTTGTACTCCGTGTTCATATTGAGCTGGGTTTGGCGGAATATCTTCGGATTTTGAATCCCAAATTACGGAAAGTAGTTCTCCGCTTCTAACGATTCTATCCAACCACTCCAGATCCTCACCAAGAACCTCACGGTCAGGTAAATCTCTTTCGCTCATTTAAGGCTATACTTCTATAGAAAAGCAAATAGGCACCGAAAGTCAAGACGCATGATATACTGTAAAAAATGTTTGAAAAATTAGCCAATCTTATTTTTTCTGCATTAGCAATCTTTGCCATTTCTCAGTACCTTCCAGGCTTCACAATAGACACATATCTAACAGCTGCTATTGTTGCCTTTGCTCTCGGTGTTGTTAATGTTTTTATCAAACCAATTTTGACAATTGTCACTCTCCCAATAACAATTCTCACTCTTGGTTTATTTAGTTTTGTTGTAAATGCGGCACTCATTTGGGGAGTTGCTTACTTTGTTCCGGGTTTTACCATTACCGGCTTTCTTCCGGCCCTAATCGGAGCAGTTGCACTATGGTTAATTAACACTCTACTTGGGATTGTAGTATTCCCGGTCAAAGGCCGTTAAAATTCCTTGTAAGTTTTCTACGAAGTAGGGAGCTTGCTGAAAACCTACTTATTCCTGTCATTCCGAACTAGCCCGTCCTGAGCGAAGCCACGCCAGACGTGGCGAAGCCGAAGGGTTTCGGAATCTGAGCTTAGATCCTGAATCCCTTCGATTTCATCATGATAATGAGTGGAATCGAATTACTCAGGGCAAACAAGTTCAGGATGACAAATGGCTAGATTGTAACAATAACCTATTTTTAATTAATCATGACTGACAGGTTTTCAGCAACCTAGAAGTAAGATAAACTTGCATCCTCATATCAAAGTGGTACAATATGAATCCACTGTCCAAATCGGGTACTGACTGGTACGAGATAAATCGGGTACTGACTGGTACCCGACCCTGCCACTAAAAAATAATGAACAATGCAAGACTAGTGATTCTCTTAGTTATCGTCTTTCTTGCCGGAGTAACCGGAATTTACTGGATATATCAATCTCAAGTTAACAATAGTGTAGAAGAATTTTTGCCTGTCCCAACACCAGTTGCCGAAAGTGGAATTGTTCCAACCCCGAAACCTTCCGCTTCTATCGCTCCCTCGATAGCCGAAAGAAATGGTTCTGTCCCCAGTTCCCAACCCGAAGCTGGTTTTGATCTAAGACCACCACTCCCCCAGTTACCGCGCCTACCATAAGATTCCAAAGGTCTCAAATTCTTCCAATACTATCCTGCTAGTAAATCTTGGCACTAACCATTTGGTGTACAATTGTTAAAAATAAGTTGATGTCATCACCTGATCCTCAAAGTGTCAAGGCTAGTGCCACAGTTTTCGTAATCTTTGGTGCCACTGGTGATCTTTCTCGCAAAAAAATTTTTCCTTCTTTTTTTGAACTTTTCAAAACCAACTTGCTTCCAGAAAAATTAAAAATCATCGCAGCTGCCCGAAGTGCTTACACAAGTAAGCAATTTGCAGAAAGTCTTAAGGAAAATATTAAGGCTGACGACAAAAATCTCTGGCGCAAATTTTCCAGTCTTATTGAATATATCCAATGCGATGTTGAAAGCGGCAAAAACTTGAGTTTGCTTTCTCAAAAACTTGAGACTGTGGAAAAAACCAACAAAGTTTGCACGCAACGCGTTCTCTATATGGCCGTTTCCCCCTTTATCTACCAAAAAGCCTTTGAAAACTTGGGTAAATACAAATTTAATTTGGGCTGCCAAAAGCATGGCAAACTTTCCCGTATTGTTACCGAAAAACCTTTTGGTTTTGACTACCAATCTGCCCACAACCTAAATGAAATATTGAATAAATATTTCGAGGAGTCACAAATTTTTAGAATTGATCATTTCTTAGGCAAGGAAACTGTCCAGAATATTTTTGCCTTCCGTTTTGGCAACGAAATTTTTGAACCTGTTTGGAACCGTGATTTTGTAGATAACGTCCAAATTACACTAGCCGAGAGAATCGGTATTGAAAAACGCGGTGAGTTCTACGACAAAATGGGGGCACTGCGTGATGTTGTCCAAAACCACCTTTTGCAACTTTTGACAATAGTTACTATGAATGAGCCAAGCACATTCTCAAGAGATAGCATCAGGCGCCAGAAAATTGAGGTTCTCAAAGCCATTCGACCTTTTTCTAAAGACGACATTATCAAAAATACGATACGAGGACAATATGTAGGCTATAGTCAGGAAGCTAGTGTTGCCAAAAATTCCCAGACAGAGACTTTTGCCCTGGTTAAATTTTTTATCGACAACGAAAGATGGCAAGAAGTCCCCTTTTATCTTAAAACCGGTAAAAAATTAACAGGTGCCGTAACCTCGATTATTTTTCAGTTTAAAGAACAAGGACACGAACTTTTCAAAAATTTCTGGCAAAAGCCGATTCCTAATCACATAACTTTGCAGATCCAACCGGACGAAGGTATCGGCATTTCACTGGTTGCCAAAAAACCAGGTTTAACCACTGTTTTGGAACCGGTCGACATGGAATTCTGCTACAAAAAATCTTTCGATGTACCCCAACCTAATGCTTACGAGCGACTTTTGATGGATATTATCATTGGGGATCAAACATTATTTTTAGGAAGAGTTGGTAATTCCTGGAAAATAATTGACCCGATCGAAAAAATGTGGCAAAAAGGCCAACCTAAGCTGGAAATTTATAAACCCGGGAGCTGGGGACCAAATTCAGCAGATAAACTAATTGCAGCCGACGGACGCAAGTGGCTCGCCCCAATTCTAACTATTTGCAAGATATAAATCCAAATAACTTGAAAGGTTTTCTACTATTAAAGTTTTTCGGAAATTGCGCTTAAGCCTTCCTTTACCTAATCCTCATCTTCGTCTCCCGAACCCTCGCCCCTCTCGTTCTCAGGGGCGTATCCATCAAAATAAGGATCCGGTTTATTAACAACTAACCAGCCGCATTTGGCAATTTCGCCTGTCGGCCCACCTTTTTGAAACTGGTGCACATATAAATAGAAAATAGGCTGCGTCCTTGCATTCTTCGGATGGTTTTGTATTTCAAATACTATTTCATCAGGTACATACCCCTTGGTCAGTTTTCCTTGAACATTATATGACATTGTAAATGAACTGCCTGTGAAATCTATATGCTGCTGTAGGCTTTGGCCATTGTGATCAGCACGGTTAAGGTTCCACAACCCGGCATATACGGTATAAGATAAAGGTTTTTCTCCCTTTCGTCGGGGCGGCAGCTCAGGCAAGCCGCTTACCTTAACCGTAAATACATCCCTTCCGGGATCAATAATATAAGCTTCGGTGATCCCAATACTTTCGAGTCCCGTAACCTTTGTTACTTCAGGTTTTAGCACCTCACACGTAACTCCTGTCGGCAAAGGGTCTCTATTTAAAAAATCTATGGGATTATAACTAAAATTACGTGGCAACTCAAAATTATACAAAGGTTTCGCCTGGATAATAATTGCTGTTGATACCATTAAGCCAATTATCAAAATCAACAAAACACCAATATTGAAAATACCTTTTTTATAACCAAAACTTAACATTTGATTAAAACGTGATGAGTAATTTAAGCTTGACAAATATAGCGGTAGCTTGTCAAGTCAAAATTTAATCTTTCTTCTTTTTTACCTCATGCCCGCCATGCCCGCCGAAATCTTAGCGAAGAGCAACAACTAGTTGTACCCACAACCCACCCCCGACAACCCACCCCCGGTGTGGAATGGGTTGACACATTAGGATTTTGTGTTATTCTAAAAAAATCATGCCATATCGTAAACCGCCACTAGTCACACACGAAATCTATCACGTTTTCAACAGAAGTATAGCGAAACAACCAATATTCTTAAACACAAGGGATTATCAGCGAGTTCTCGAAACAATAAACTTCTATCGCTACCAGAAACCGCCAGTTAGGCTTTCCCACTTCAAAAGATTGTCCACAAGTCAAAAGGATAAATTACTAAAAGATTTATCAAAAACCGGTGAGTTAGGAGTAGAAATATTGGCTTATTGTATTATGCCAAATCATTTTCACCTTCTAGTAAAACAGCTTAATGAAAATTCACTTTCACGCTTTGTTTCCAATTTTCAAAACAGCTACTCCAAATACTTCAATATCAAAACTGACAGATCCGGTAGTGTGTTCCAGTCAATGTTCAAAGCAGTCAGAATAGAAACCGACGAGCAGCTACTTCACGTCTCCAGGTATATCCACTTGAACCCAGTTTCCTCTTCAGTTATTCGAGTAGCCGATTTAAAGAATTACCAGTGGTCCTCATTTAGGAAATATATCGACATCGACAGTAACAGCGAGTTAGTCAAAACAAAGTTAATACTAAATCATTTTAAATCCCGTAGTGAATATGAAAAATTCGTCTTCGACCAAGCTGATTATCAGAAAGAACTAGAAAAGATAAAACACTTAATACTAGAATAAAACCTTACGTGTCTACCTAACACACACCAGGGGTGGATTCGGTTCACAGGACAGTTGGGGACCGCAAGCTGCTGATAAATTTATTGCAGCCGACGGCCGAAGGTAGCTTGCACCACTTCTAACCATTTGTAAAATTTAAGGAGATTATAAAGCTGTTTGCGCAGACTTCTTTTCCTCTGGTTTTGTCCTAAATACGCTGAAATCAGAATTTAATACAATGAATAGAACCTCACTAATTTTCTGGTGCACCCCTTCATAATTAAGCTGACCATCCTGGATAGAATCAACAGTCTCTGCTGGATTATTCCCTTCAATGATCCTAACCTGTTTTCCATCATCAGCAACGACCAGTTTAAATCTTCTCTCTTTTCCATCAAACTGCCATTCCAGATCAAGAACATATTCCGGCCTGTCACCGATAAGCCTTGTCTTCATAGTTTCAGGATCTATTATCTCAGGTCTCTGGTTATCATTATTGATACGAGACTCAAGTCCAAGTCTCTCCCCTAAAAAATGAGCGGTCTTACCTAAATGTTCGAAAAGAGCTAATTCTCGAGCTACTCTCTCGTTTTCATTAAAAGCCGCAACTACACTTTCCGGACGCTCCTGCAAAGAGCTGATTTCTAGTTCTATACTTTCTTGCAATAAGCTGCTAAAAGGCTTTGCCTCTTGATTCATAATTTGAATTTATACACCCGTTTTCACGAAAATGCAAGAAAATTATCTTTTCTTCACTTCATGCCCGCCGAAGGCTTGGCGAAGGGCGGCAATAAGACGCGCGGCAAAAGTTGAGGAAACATTTTTATCAGTCTTCGATTTTTTGCGAAATTCAAAAGATTCCTCAATCACATTAACCGGCACATTGAGTTTTTTCCCTTCACTAATCGTCCATTCACCTTCCCCGGATGCATCAATCACCCCATCAAGACTCTCCAACTTTGGATCTTTTTCCAAAGATTCGACGACTCTTTCCATCATAAATCCCGAAACCAAAGTTCCGCGAGTATATAATTTAGCAACTTTCACCAGATCCAAATTGTAAGGCGATTTTTCCAAAACCCCGAACCCTTCACCGATTGACTGCATATATCCGTATTCAATTCCGTTATGAACCATCTTCACAAAATGCCCCGCCCCGCCTTCGCCAAAATATTCATGACCACCGCCAAGTTTAGCCAGAGTGTCTAAAATTGGTTTGATACGTACGTAGGCACTGCTATTTCCGCCAGCCATTAGGGGGTAACCTTCGTGTTCTGCAATTACTCCTCCACTAACCCCTATACCCAAAAACCTTACGCCTTTACTTTCAAATTCTTCATATCTTTTTTGAGTATCAGGGAAACGCGTATTGCCACCATCAATAACGATGTCATCTTTATCAACAAATTTTGAAATTTCAGCGAGTATATATTCTGTCGCATCTCCTGCAGGTAGCATCGACCAGACAACCCGAGGTTTATCTAGTTTTTTAACTAAATCCTCAACAGAATCTGCTGCAACTAATTTACCACTCGACCCTTTACTTTCTTCCTGAAGAGCAATGACTTTTTCTTTTGTTCTGTTCCAAGCAACTACTTCATGACCGCCTTCAAACAGCTTGATAACCATCCTGCTACCCATCTTACCTAAACCGATAAATCCCAATTGCATTATATTACTATAATTTTAAATGTTTTAATTTTTAAAAATTTAGATTTCATTTCAAATTGTAAATTTTAAATTTAAAATTACAATGTAATATCCGTCACCAAATGTGCAGTTGCTCGACACTTTCTATAAAAAATTGCCGGAAAGCTTTGAATATTATTTTCAGCGGGATCTAACATTTTTGCCAGAGCTTCTTTTTTTTCTTCGCCAAACATCAAAATTAAAAAGCCGGTAAATTCCCCAAGCGCTTTCAAAGTTATTGTAATCCTCTGAGGATAAATATCATCCACAATTTCCGAAACAACATAAGCAGGACTCTTTAAAGCTTTTGAATTAGGGAAAATACCCCCTGTGTGCAGATTGAAAGCTACGCCCATCACCCCGACTTTATCTTGATATTTAGCAAAAAGGGTTCTTATTTTCTGGTCATAATCTTTCTCTGTTTGCGCAATATTTTTTCCCTCAAGGCATTTAGTAAACCGAATTTTCTTTGAAACCAAATATTCTATAAGTCCGGACTTTTTCACCAACAGTTCGTTACTGTTTTCGTGAAACGGCATCCCGTAACGATCATCAATCATGCAAACATCGTCGGGATGAATATCTCCTGGACCCACTATCATTTCTTTATAATTAACCGACGTACCGCCGGAAAGTGCCAGCAGTGTATCCGGCCCAACAAGCTCAGTGAGTAATTGATGAGCTTTAATTTGCCCTTCTTCGCGACTGGCTACTTTAGCAAGTTGAATCATTTTTCTTGTACTGAGTTTGTCGAATGTATAAGTTGCCAAATTGGGCCTTCTTTTGTATCTTCTATTACTAAACCCAATTTAATCAACTTTTCGCGAATTTTATCGGCGCCGTCAAAGTCGCCTGCTCCTCGCATTTTTTCTCTTTCTTCAATTAATTCTTCTGCTCCACTCGGTAGCTTTGCCTTAATAACTCTCGCAAAACCTAAACCTAAAACCTCATCCATCTTCAGTAGCGATTTATGCTTCGCATGAGTTGGATAATCGCTTTTCGCCATCTTGCGCATAACGGAAACTGCTGTCGGTATATCAAGATCATTATTAACAGCTTTTGTAAAATCCCCTTCAAATTCACTACAGCTCATTCGAGTCTGAAGACTCTCAGACGTTCGTCCCGAGAACTCAGGCCCGAGGGAGTCTGAACGACCAATTTTTGGCTCGTCCCACATAGAAACCTCACGCCTCAAATGATTCAGTGAATTTTGGCTTGCTTGTAAACTTTCCCAAGTAAAGTTTAATTTTGACCTGTAATGTGCAGTGAAAAATAAATGTCTCAAGGCAAGCGGTTCAAAGCCCTTTTTCTCAATATCCGCCAGCGTAAAAATATTCTTTAGCCGCTTTGACATCTTTTCACCTTCCACCAAAAGATGCTCGCCCTCCAGCCAATAATTTACAAACTTTTTACCCGTTGCACTTTCACTCTGGGCAATCTCATTTTCGTGATGAGGAAAAAGTAAATCAACGCCACCGGTATGAATGTCGATGGTTCGACTATGTCGACCATCGACCCTGAGTTTATCGAATGGGTCTATTGTTCGAAAACTTTCAAGTTTTCGTCCTGAGCTCTTAGAATCGGCGCCTGAGGGCTTGTCTCTCAGTGTCGAACGACTTGTCGAAGGGTCACCCAAATTCTTCATACTCATCGCACTGCACTCAATATGCCAGCCCGGCCTACCAATCCCCCAAGGAGAATCAAATGCCTCACTGCGTTTCTTCGCTATATCACCTTCTACCTTCCAAAGTGCAAAATCCTGCGGATTATCCTTTTCGTATTCATCTACATCTACCCTTGCCCCAGCCTTAATACCTTTAATATTTGCGCCGGAAAGTTTGCCATAATCTTTAAATTTTGAAATCGAAAAATAAACAGAGCCGTCTTTTTCGTAAGCGCTACCGTTTGCCAAAAGTTTTTTTATTAAATCGATCATCGCGCCGATTTCCTTAGTGGCTCTTGGATACTTATCCGCCTTGATTATGTTCAATTTTTCTAAATCCGCAAAAAAAGCGTCTGCATACGTATTTGTAAGTTCACTTATGTGAATTTTGTCTTTTTTGGCTTTGGTGATAATTTTGTCATCAATATCCGTCAGATTCATTACATGTTTTACTTTATAACCGTCAAACTCGAGGGTCCGCTTTAATACATCTTCAAAAACAAATGTCCGCCAGTTGCCGATATGAACGTAGTCATAAACTGTCGGCCCACAGGTATAAAGACCAACAGTTTCGTCAATCGATCTAAATACTTCTAATTTGCGGGAAAAGAAATTATAGAGTTTGAGCATGTTAATATTGTAACAAATCCTTTAATTAAAACTCATAGTTTTGACTCTACTATATGACTCTGCTATCATGCTAAGATTATGGGTGGAGACCGAGTGAGAACTCTTGTAGAAACTAGCGAAAGTCGCCCAGAATCCAAAGAGTTAAACCGACAAAATATCGAAAGATATATTGAGGGTTGTGAAGAAATAGCAGTAAGACTTGATACTATTATCCGAAATGTCGCTGAATCCGGAAAAAGACCCGTAATTCTAATTCCTTCAAGAGGCGCAGTACCCATTTTCATTCTAGCAAGAAGGTTTTTGAACGAGATTCAGGCAGAAGGTTCCTACTTGGCAGATCGCAATGCTAAATATTATCCTGAAGGAATTTTTAATTTTCTAGAGGGGAAAGAGGAACAAAGACCAGATGATCAGACAACCGTCGACGTTGTACTATTTCCTTTTACTGCAGACGTTTCTCTAGGAAGCGCTGACGACGAAACTCTGGCCAGAGAACTAAGAAACTCTTGTGCCAGATCTGTATTGCAAATCGTCAAGGGTCGCGACTTTGGACTTCATGATCTCGAATGGTACGAATTATTAATGGAAAAATTAAACAAAGTACCAGACGATCCAGAACAATTGAATCCCAAAAATATTGTCGCATCCCTAGAAAGTTTTCCAGTAAGAGAAGACACGCAAATAATACTTATAGATACTGTTATATCCGGCAGGGCAGCCAATGACATCACAAACGCTTTTAAAACTCTTGGTCATACAGTTATTCCGCTTCTTGCTGTAGATAACTCTAAGGAAGTAAGATTCAATCCACAAAGAAAATCGGAAATTCAAGGTACTCTTGAACCAATTTGGGAACTCCTACCCGAAAATCACATTTTCGTTGAGTTTCCTCTGATAACTGAAGATAGAGGTTCTGCACTTCTTGGAGTTTTAGCTTTGAATTTTATTAATTTTAACGAGGGAGGCATTTTTCACAAAGTAAATCGCCGATTCGATTCCGACTTTAGACCTCAAAGCTGTGTTTGGGCACTTCCACCAAAATCCGCTAGAAATGATTATTTGGTTAATTTTAGGCAATTCATAGAAGCGGCATGGAGTTGCCGAAACGGCTCACGTAACCCTTGCACAAACCAAGATATCGAAAAATTAAAAGCTCAAACTAAGCCTCTAACAGCTAGACACGACGCCCCAACTCATGGACAAATAAACGAAGTAGTTCCTATTGACGATGAGTCTGCACTCAAAGAATCAGCTTCGCATATAGTTTCTGTTAGGCTCCCCCAAAAAACTGCTAATCAGTGGATTGCTGAATTTTCCACTAAACCACCTCACTCTTGACCATAATTTCTGCCAATTTCAGCTCTGGTTTTGGCAATTTGGGGGCTGGTTGTTCTCTGAGTAGCAGCCACTCGCACTTCATTTAACTCCTCAAGTTTTTCAGCTTCCTCCTCCTGCTTTTCCCGCTGAGCTTCCATTTGCTCCTGTTTTTTCTTTCTCAGGTAATACTCTTCATATATTGCTTTTACTTTTGCTTTTTGCTCTTCTTCTGCAACTTGGCTGAATTTATCATCGGCCTTAGCAAGTTCTTTGATATCACCATGTTTGAGATCGCCATTTTCGCTATGTCCAAGAAGTTGGGAAAAGGCACTCTTACCTATTTGTTTAAGCTCTCCGGCTATACCGCTTCCTGCGCTATGTGCACTTTCGGCAACACCCGCAGCAACACTCCCCGCATCCATTTTATTTTTAAAATATCAGAGGAG
>Ga0209541_10001025_pt1 | contig 55581 bp, 85 predicted proteins | sample RifCSPlowO2_01_FD_184027 | JGI IMG/M metagenome (GOLD analysis project Ga0209541, IMG submission 184027) | Groundwater microbial communities from Rifle, Colorado - Rifle CSP2_plank lowO2_0.1 (SPAdes) (version 2) | ecosystem: Environmental > Aquatic > Deep subsurface > Groundwater | place... | reverse complement strand
TATCAGCCGCAGGAGCTGGGGGTATGCATTTTGCGACCAACAGCAACTTAGGTGTAACTGGAACTTCCGTGCCCACTAATGTCACAATGTCAATTTTAAATACCGGCAACGTCGGCATCGGGACGACCGACTTAGATGGCACTCCCGCAGCTGGCCAAGTCACAATCAAGGGCACCACTAATGACGGCGCCACACAAGTTCAGGTTTGGCGCGACTCCGACGAAGCTAATGTCGCTAACCTCAACACCAATGGCGACTTCTACTCGGCAGGAGATGTTTCAGCCTTAACATTCACTGATCGTACTCCCGTGTTTGATGGCGATGCAATCTCAGCAATCAACGCTATCAAGTCAATAGACGGCGAACTGGATCATAATTCACTGCATCCATTTTTGCAGAAGACAATCATCCGACGGAACAATAAATTCGTAACTGAAGTTCCAATCGAAGACGCCCTTGAAACTGTGACAATTGAGGAAGATGAAACGGAAGAGGTTCATGTTTTTAATGAAAAAGGGGTTGATACAGTTACGCAGGAGCCTATCATCCTTTCCTCTGAGATGGTGCAGGATGGATTCAAGATCGAAAAGGGAGATATCGTCCCGAATATGATCGAAGAGAAAATCATCAAGAAAACCACAAAGGAAATCACTCGACAAAGAACAGATGTGAAGTTTGATTCTGAGACGGGTAAATTCTATTTGCGTGAAGTGGACATTATCGAGACTCCTGGACGTAACATCGGTGCTACCGTATCCATATTGATCAAAGCGGTGCAGGAGTTGACAGCAGAGATTGAGAGATTGAAGAAAGCGAAGAAATAATGAACCAATACGATCACTGGCTGGGCAAGCTATTCGGCAGATTATTCGGCAAGGGCAAGGGCAGGCCGTATGCTGTGACATTAGGACAGACAACCTACTATTCCTGTTCCTACGAAAGAACCTCCCTTCGATGGCGGTATCACGAAGCGTGTCACCGGGAACAATGGGCTAGAGAGGGTAGGCTGAAATTCCTTATATGTTATATTTACGAATGGATTAGACATGGTAATCTCAACAAGTACGAAGTAGAAGCACGAAAAGCAGAGGTGAATATACGTTATGCTTAGTTTTGATTTAGCTAAAGGGGGGTGTATGTTTGAGAACACAAATCTTTATAGTTGGTACGAAGAATCATTAAGTGGTGGTACTATGCAAGTGAAGGCAAGGGCGGCAGAACCGCCCACATGCAAAGCATCCCCCTGGTCATCAAGGGTCTGTGAATTAGGAACAAAATCGTGTGATGTACGGCACTCTAAAGGAGGAAGCGTGAAATACTCCCGCTGGATAGGCCTGATAATTGCATGTCTCTTGCTCTCCGCCTGCGCAACAATACAGGAAGCAAACAAGAAAGGCACCTGGACGCACGCCGACACAACTGTTCTCGTAGTTGGCACTATAGTCTCTGCTATGGATTGGAGCCAGACCCTGCACATAGCAGACTACCCTAATGACCACAGGGAAATGAACACGCTCATGGGAGGGAACGGACATCCCTCCCGTGGCCAGGTGAATACTTATTTCGCTCTTAATTTATTTGTCCTACAGCCCATCGTCCTCTACTTCTGCCCGCCGAACTGGAGACGATACATCATAGGGGGCAATGCAGCAGTTGAGGGCACAATGGTCTTGCATAATCAGGGAAAGGGGATTCACCCGTTTTGAACTGAGTAAATAAAATTGAGTTCGGCCAATCAAATCAGAGGAGGACATGCCGGTGGTAGATGTAGAAGTTGTTTTAACAGGAGTAGGGGTTGTCATCAGTAACGGGATATTTTTTAAAATCTCTGCTTTCTTTGTAAAACGGTGGATGGATCAGAAGGATGCAAGCGAGGCGCGGGCCAAGCTTGATCTCGAGAAATCCGCGCAGAGGGTGGCGGCTGAATTAGAGCGAACAGCAGGGAAACTTGCTGTTGATTTAAAAGACTCCGTTGCGGAACACAGGCAGGAAATTAAAGATATGACGAAGAAACTGGACGGCTCCCTAGGTGAAATTTTTAACCAACTTAGAATTGCAAACGGGAGAACGGCGAAGATTGAGGGCGGAGTCATAGAGGCGAAAAAGGGAATAGAGAAAATAGAAGCAGTTTGTGCCGAGAGACATAAGGGGAATGGGGATGGATCATAACTGCCCCCGCTGCCAGAGTGACCGCATAGGCCATAACATCGGCATGTATTTTGTAGCCTACGAGTGCCACGATTGTAAGCATCAATGGATTGAGAGACTTGAAATCAAGAATGATAAGGAGGCTTCGGTATGTGGCTGAATAATATACACGCAAACCAACCATCACCCCCGGATGGATTTGGTGGCGCCATGTGTTCGTGTGCGGAATGTACAAAGGCAAGATGTAAATCAATAAAAATTTCAGTGTTAGAAATATTGCAGGAAGCGAATGGGATAAAGGAGGCGACCGATGTCACGGGATACAAGTAAAGCGACACCTTTTCTACGGGAGTTTTCCGCTCTGCTGATAGCCAAGGCTAAATCTGATCTTGATCTCAAGGTAATTGTGACCTCAGTTGATCGGGATTATAAAGAGCAAATGGCCCTCTTCGCCCAGGGGAGGCAATCGCTGGCCGAGGTAAACTTGTTGCGAAAGGCGGCAAAGATGGCGCCGATCACAGCAAAAGAGAACACCCGCAAGGTCACATGGACAATGGCCTCGAAGCACATTATCAACCTGGATGATAGGTTCCCGGAGAACAACCTGTCTCGTGCGATTGACTTCGGCATCCTCGACAAAAACGGACATTACATGGGTAGCATCAAGGCTGATGTAAACAAGGATAACATTGCTGATTACGTCCAGCTTGGGGAACTTGGCGAAGCAATCGGCGCAGGCAGGATAAAGTGGGGCGGGAGATGGAAAAGCCCCGATATGCCACATTTCGAGGAAATCGGTTAAAGGAGGGATAAATGCCAGAAGAGAATAGTAAATCAATTTTCCAAAAGATTGGGGACGCTGTCGTCAACTTCGCGCCGGGGATAGCGGGAATTCTCGCAGCAACAGGTGTGGGTGCTCCTGCGTCGGGGGCAGTAATAGCTCTCTCCGCCTTGGGCAAAAGCTTCGGCCTGGGCACTCAGGCAACGCCTGCGGACATTCTGAAGGTTGTCACAACTGACCCCGAAATTCAGCTAAAAGCAATGCAAGCTGAAAATAGCTTTACCTTGGCTATGCGACAGGCTGACCTCGATGAGATAAAAGCCGGCCTGGGTGACATCCAAAGTGCCCGGCAGAGAGATACTGCCATCAGATCAACCGGGCAGTTAAATGTCCGGGCGGACGTGATGCTGGCAGGCACATATGTCAGTATCATTGCCATTATTGTTGTCCTGGCGTTTACTGGGATCGGAGCAAACCTCTTGGTGGCCGGTTGCTTGACTACCCTTGTCGGTACGCTGGTTAAGTATATAGGAACTGCCTTTGACTTTGAGTTTGGGTCAAGCAGGGGGAGCATACAAAAGACCGAGATTGCCGCTGATACCGCAAAGGAATTGGCAAGGGTGGCCGCGGGTCAATAGACAAAGGACAATCAATCCTACGAGCCATTGCCTCCATCAAGCCCGTGCGAGATGGGAGTAGTTTTCATCGGCAGCGACCGCTTTCCGTCTGGCATATTCAGCATCGAGCATAGCCTTCCTTGCCCGATCCTCAAACGTCCAGTGGTCTATATGGTTTATCCTGTTAATCTCGGCTCCGATTTCCTCCAGAGACATTTTTGTAAAGTCCATCATTGCCTGCCCGTCCTCCTGCGAAAATTACTACTTCCATTACCACCACCCCAAACTCTTCCCGGCCATCCCCCACAACCAAGCTCCAACTAGGGCCAAAAGAACCACCCAGACAATATCCGCATCTATCCGCATACTTCCTCCTCTCCATTCAAAAATTATGCCACGTGCTAGGCAGAATTATCATATCTCAATATCACTAATTATGCCTATTGCGCTGTTGAACTCCACAAAAGACATGGTTCCTGCTTCATCCGCCGGCATTAAAACACCACACGTCCGCAGGCTCTTTCCGAGGTTCCCCCGGTGGCTGAAATCAAGTTCTGTTTCTGTAATCCGAATTTAAGGATATTCTGCGCTGCAAGATGGTCTCTGTCATGGGCTGCCCCGCACGTCTCACATGTCCACACGCGGTCAGATAGCGTCAGCCGAGCATTCACCTTGCCACAGGTACACATACGGCTTGAAGGCTCAAAACGGCCTATCTCCAGATAGTTCTTGCCACTGTCTGCAAGTTTATACTGGAGCATCCGGTAGAAATCTCCAAGCCCTAAATCAGAAATGCTCTGAGCAAGGCAGTGATTCTTCACCATGCCCTTGATGAAAAGGTCTTCACACACAACCGTATCGAAGCGGTTGACTATCCCGCTTGTCGTCTTGTGTAAGAAATCCTTTCTCTGGTTTGCCACATGTTCATGATACCGCGCAAGTTTCAATACGGCTTTGCGTCTATTGCCACTTCCTTTCACCTTCCGGCTTGCCCTACGCTGTAAAACCTTCAGCCTTCCGAGTGCCTGCTTCAGGTGCTTCGGATTTTCTATCTCCGTTCCATCTGAAAGAACGGCAAACGTCTTGATGCCTGTGTCAATCCCGACCGCCGTTGCCTTGCGGATCGCCTTCTGCTTTGCCTTCTTGTCTTCTGCCTCAACGGCAATACTCACGAAGAACTTGCCTGTTGCCGTCTTCTTAATCACTGCTGTCTTTATTGTTCCCTCGAATGTCCGGCTTATTCGTGTCGGTATCCATCCGAGCTTAGGAGCAAAGACCCTATTTTCATCAAACTTGACCTTTACATTTTGCGGAAAACCTACAGTATGCCGTTTGTCATGCTTGCGCTTGAACTTTGGGAATCCGTGCTTTTCCCTAAAGAAACGAGTGAAGGCTTTTTCCATATTCACAATAGACTGTTGGAGGCTCTGAGCAACAGACAGATTCAGCCATTCATATTCAGGTTTCTTCTTTATCTGCGTTAATTCTGCCATCAACGTGAAGGCACTCATGGTTTTTTTATCCTTCTGGTACGCCTCAATCCTTCGGGCAAGAGACCAGTTATACACCCATCGGGCATTACCGAGCATCTGTTCAAGCTGCCCTGCCTGATGCTGGTTCGGATAGATTCTGTATTCGTAACCACGTATTTTTACCATGTTTAGAATTTATCATAGTTCTCCAGAGAATGTCAAGTCTTTTTAGAAAATAAATAAATATGGGGTTCAACAAAGGTTTCGAGCGGACGGGGTGAAGCTCCGCCGCTCAAACCGGCGTTATCCTAATATCAACTGCCGATGTTTCCACGCATCGTCGGCAAGCCCTTCGGCGTCCTCTACTGGTAATTTCCGCAACCTGTCATGTTGTCCGGTCTGACACGCGTCATCATAAATATTCGCCGCATAGGTAGCTAAAAATGTTACCGTAAAGTGTTCTTTAAATTCTTTTTCGTCCATAATCTTCCCCCCATTAAAAGGATAACAATTAAATGAAGCGGAGCGGAAAGTCGCTCGTCGCGCCTCATTCTTGGGCTTTGGCCGCCCGCTTATTCCTGCGTTGTGTAAAATAAAACCATAAACTGAAAGATGCCCACAAAGTGAAACAAAAAATCCCAGCACCAAGAAAGGCACCATAAAAAAGATGACGGATACGATTGTTGGAGCACTTATCGGGGTCGGCAGTGCTATTCTCGGCGCGATTGTTGGAGCTTGGATCGGTTATCGACTCTCCATTTCTTTGGTTCATGTCACTACTCGACACAATGCTGCGTCCAATTTGAGGAAAGCTTTCTATGACGAACTTGCCATCTTGAATATGAGCAGCCTTAAAGATATTGATGCCTGTTCTATGCTTGAGGGTGCTTTCAAGAAACATATGATCGCTTTTTGGGAACTCAAATCCACCTTGCCGAAAAGCAAATGCGTTGCTTTCACCCAGGCATGGGAAGAGTATTATTGTTATCCAGGAACAGGGGACCATCATCTTGAACAATACGACACACTTACTGGAGGCTCGGAACAGCGTAAGGGGAAAAGAACGCTTGCAATTAAACGGATTGAACATATTCTCTCCTTTACTGAATAAATGAAAAAGACCACACAACCAAGCACTACAGCGGACAGGCTGATCGCCTGCCGCTGACCTTTGCGTTATGTTTCAAAATCCTTCAAAGTCATATGTCCCTGGCATACAAAAACAATGACAGAGAAGAAACAACATTCCCAATACGTGGGTTGGAGTATGGCAAAACGAGCGGGTACGTTCCATAAATAGTAATAACCAAACCACAATAATCCGCCCGTGGCTGCCCACCAGAAAATACAGTACAAAGCAAATGCAAAATATTTTAACATAACAAGCTCACTGAACCCGACCGGAATTACGTCCGGTGCGTTTCAGCCAAATCCGTGGCCAGCGGGTTATCTCTGGCGTTATCTATCACTCAAGTACCCGATAGTTTTTAAGTGGAATCCATCGGCCCTTGTCCTCGATCATACACCCACCGAAAAAAGTCCATTCATGTTGTTTCCCTATACGGCTTGCCTGGCCATCGCATTCCATTTTTCCCGCGATAGGGATTAGTGCAAGAATTGCAAGAATTGCGACCGCTATGACCACTTCGATAATTGTAAATCCTTTCATCATCCGTCTCCTTTTAAATTTAAAAGATAACAATTAAATGAAGCGGAGCGGAACATCGCTCGTCGCTTCTCATTCACGGGCCTTGGCCGCCCGCTTATTACTGCGTTATGCCCGCAAAATTAACAAAAGACACGGCTGCCTACTTGACGGCCTTACCGGGTTTGGAGAATTGTCCTCCAATGCCAACCATACCGGAGCACCTGCGTAGCGAACCTCCGCCCCCGCTTCTCCCATCGTCGCTATTGCCCGGACTTGATAGATCGGCAGGATGAGCACGGTCATATTGCCCCGTTCCCGTTCGACGAGTGCTTTCTTGCACCATGCCATCACGCCACCCGTGAACGGTGGATTTACCCAGTTGCGCTTCCCCCAGGGCACAGCCAACCCGTCGAAGTCTTCCGGTCGAGGATGAGGGCACGGGTCAAAATCGAAATTAAACTCCTTGCTTAATTCTGTCATCATCTCCGGCGGTGTAATCCAATAATGCTTTTCCATTCCCTAACTCCTTAAAATAAAAGCATAACAATTAGTTGCAGCGGACAGGCTAATCGCCGCGCCGCTGACCTTTGCGTTAGCTTCCGTAGCATCTTTTCCTTGGCCCTTTGCATCCCATACACGGGTTCTCTCCCTTATTTACAAGTCCCATCACAATCATTCCACCCAATAAACACGTTTTGGGAACGTACCCTTGTCCGATTGCCATTTGCAGATTAATATCGTCGCTGTCTGCTTCTATTTGACTAAAATAATGTGGTTTCATTCGATCTCTCCTTTCAAAAATAAAGAACAATTCAACCCCGACCGGAATTACGTCCGGTGCGTTTCAGCCAAATCCGTGGCCAGCGGGTTATCTCTGCGTTATATCCCGATCATTTAAAGTACCGCAAGAAGCAATCGTAGCAGCATTCCTTGTCTTCATAAATACCATCAAGGCCAAGAATTACATGTTTACCGCACTTGAAGCACTTCCCCGTTAGTGGCAACGGTTCCGTCCCGACATTTGAGAACATTGCATTAAAGTGGTCGGATATTCTTAACCTTTCTGCCTTTCCTACTTCCGACTCTTCCCATTGTCCTTGTGTTGGCATATTGAATTCCTCCTAAAATACTGATTTAACCAGTCACTACAGCGAACGGGGATCACACGCTGCGGCTTCCATCATGCCCGTGGCCCCGCCGCTGACCTTAGCGTTAGCATTTAGGACATGAAACTCGTTTGTTGTACGTTTGCCAGCCCATAAATGTCTTGATGCTTTGCCAAGGGTGATGTTCTAATTTCTTAATAAGTTCCACATTACATCTTTGGCATTTAGTATGAAAATTAAGGCCATCATAAAAACATTCACCAACAATATGACCAAGGGAAAAACATAAAAGAATGCTAACAATTTTATCCAGCGGACGGGTAATTTCGTCCTGTGGTTTTTCATTCATGTTCTACCTCCCCGCCGATGATAACGGCGTTATATTCTGATACACCTTACTGCCGTCTCCTGCCCCAACGGGAACTCAAAGCACGATGACCACTTAGTGCAGCATCTCCTCGTATGCGGAACTGAATGTAGACATGTGTATCCCGCCATTTTGAAACATTTGTCAGCGTTGATACACCTTACATCGGGCTTTAGTTTAAACCTCCTCCCTTTTTTTATTACAACGGCTTCCCCGATTTCTCCTTTTTCACCCGCAACATAATTCCTGATATTCCCCATAACCCCTCCAAAAACCAGATGACAATTAAATGAAGGCGACGGGAAGTTACTCCGTCGCATTCAGACACGCTCACCGTCCCGCGCCTTATTACTGCGTTAGCATCACCACTTGATTAATAAACCCCAAAATTCCGACTCGTGCGTCTTTTCAAACCACACTCCCATATTTGCAAAACAAGAAAACCCATCTGCGTGGGCCAGCGTTTCTTGTTCTTCTGCCGTGAGCCATCTTCCTGCCAGGCATACGCCTCTCCAGTTAAGCGTGATCTCCTGCACTGATTTACAAACGCACTCTCCGATTTTACGACACGCCTTCGTTCTGAGGCCGGTATAGAGGTAGAGTTTATCCCCCGGTTTTGGGTTCCTCCCGTCCCGCCGTTTCGCCCGGATCGTTTGTGTTTTTAACCCGGCTTCAACCAATGGCGCAAATTGCTTTTTAAATCCTAATAATGGCATCTCTCCCCCCTATGCAAAAGATAATAAAAATGCTAACAAATCGCTCCAGCGGAGTGCCAAAGGACCGGCACCCGCTGACCTTTGGCGTTATGATTCATCATCTAATGGACAATCCCCCGGCATACAACAGGCATGCTGCCTCTGTATATCCCCTCTCACCAAGAGCAAGCTGCATTCCCCATCAAGATTCTGCCGGGAGGGAAGAAAACAAGGGCACATGCCGCAACTTGTTATTTTATCAGGCAACTTTTTCATAACTCCTCCATAAATAAAGACATAACAATGAAATCAAGGCGACGGATTTTACTCCGCCTGCTCTTTCGCTGATTCCTGATACAGGTGGCTATAAAACGCTCTCAGGAAGTCATCATTTTTTCGTAAATTGCCATTGTCGTTTTGATGTCTCTCAAACAGTGGTTATCTATCGCCTCGTAGTCCCCCATTAACCAGAGTTGGTAAATCTCCGATCCATTGCCGCCGCCGTGCTGAACGCCCAAGAAATCAGCACACGAGGCCAAAGAAACATAGTCTTTAAAATCTGCCGCCCAGACCTTCATCAAGTCCGTCGTTAGATGCGGGTTGCCCCTCGGTATGGCGTTCCTTATTCCCGTGAGGCCATATTTTATGGCTTTTCTCCATATCCACGGCATGTCAAACGTGATGATATTCCATCCCACCAAGTGCAGCGGTTCATGCCATGCGCCTGCTATTTTATCAAAAGCCCCGGCTAAAAGCTCCATCGTTTCCCGTTCGTTTGCCCCTCGGATGATTTGGGCTTCCCCGCCTTCAAGGCAGAGGCCAACACAGAAGATTTCCCCCTTCATGCTGTTAAGGCTCTGCTTTTGGTATTCATTCTCGACATTGGCTTCTTGATATGCCCTGATGGTTTCCGGCTTGGACATTGTGCCGGGAGCTTTTATATCTTCAGGGAGTGGCCTGGTCGGGCCGGGGGTAGATTCTATGTCCAGGAATAATTTTGGTATCATGGTTGACCTCCGATATTATCCGGGACATCCTGCGGTTCTACGATGGTGATCGACACAAGATTGTTTCCGTATTGACCTTTGACAAACGCGACCTTGACGGGAACGATATTTGCCGCCGCGCCGGATGCAATGAGGCTTAGGTCTTTCTTGAAAGTCTGATAAATATTCCCGTCTTCGTCTGTTATCCCGTACTTGACATACGGTTTACCCTTGTTCGCTCCGGCGGTTGACACCCCCGGCTTTTCCTCTACTGACTTGATGTAAACGGTTTTGGTTTCCTCGTTTCCGGCAAGGGCTGTTTTTTCGGCAGGCGGCTTTGTCGTTTTATTGTCGCCCACTCCTGCGCTCGCCGCGTTTCCGTCATCATCCTCCGGTGCTATTCCCACAATGGATTGTAGAGAATAACGCCGCAGGTAGGTTATGCAGCTTCCGATGGCCTGCGGGTCGCTTTTAACCGGCCTTGCCACAAGCCGCCCTCGCATCCACTCGCCGGAAGAATGGCAAAGCGTAGTATCTATGCAGACCATCTCCGGGTGTTCTGGTAGGAAATCTGCCGTTTGCACAACGCTTAGTCCGTTGTTGGCAAGCGGCTTCCGGCACGCATCCCATACAGACGCAAGGTCGGCGTAGGAGCTTTTAAAGAAGGGGTTTTGGCTATCCTTTACGGCCCCCTCCATTATCCCCTGTGCTTTCGCCAGGGCGTCTGCTAATTTCCCTATTGTCTCTGATTGGCTCATCGAAAAAACTCCTTGCTGATTTTGTAGGCACCTTCTTTCATAATTTATTCCCCGCAAAGGCATTTAGTATTGATCTCATCGGTTCTGTCACATGGGCGTTTAATTTTCCCGGCTCCTCTCCCGCTTCCCACGGCTCGGAAGTGAGGCACATGAAGTTTACCCCGGCCGCTAAGATTTCGTACCGCGTGGGCCACGCCTCATCGTGGAAGGTTTTTCTGCAATCTCCCCGAGAAAACAGGCGGAACAATGCCTCGCTATCTAGGTGGATACTGAAGCTGCTCACCCCAATACACCCCTCGGCGTGCAGCTCCGCATATTTTTTCGTTAACTCCAATGCCTTCGATATAAACTCTTGTTTTCCCATTTTCCGCCTCCCTCGTTAAATTATTCCCCCGCCTTTGAGTAGTCGCTCAACAACAAGCTCGGCTGGAATGGCTTGCTCAGATGGGCGCCCTTTTTTAAATTATCTATTGCCCACAGTGGTTGTAAATTCTTTAGCGCCCACGCCCGCCTGAAATCTAAGTCATCCGGTGTCTCGAAGTTGAAGGCAGACAGCGGGATCTTATGATCAATATGCCATTCTCCCCTGTTTTCCCAAGTCATACCCGGCTTGAACTTCTTTGCCAGGTGCTTCATTAATTGATCTAAGGTAAAATCCACTAGCGACTCCCAGCGCCGACCGTTTTTGCTCCCGTCAAGCGATTCCCAGATAGAGCGGCGCATCCCTTCGTTAAGACTCCCTTTCGGGGTTGGCATTGGCCCATGCTTGGCAGCGTCCCCTGTGCGCTTCGGGGTTACGACTGTAGTATTCTTTGTGTCTTGCCAGGGTAATGTCGCGATTTTGCGTATAATATTTTTTGCGATGCCGACTCGCGGCGGCCGCGTGGTTTTTCCAGTAAACCCTTGACCAGATATTTATGCAATCCTTGCATCTATTGCCGCTCCATGAGTAAAAATCACAGATTTTCTTTGTCCCTTTGCATTTTGAGCATCTTTTTTCTATCCCAATAGAAGGACTTGCATTTAGGACACCTTCGCACGTCTGAGCTTCTAGCAACCCACTCATGATCACACCTCTTGCATATGATTTTGGTAATTTTGATTTTCATGGGTTATATGTATGCTCCATAAGTAAGATTGTCAAGAGTTATTATAGTCGCATCCGTGAGCGGCGATCCCCTTTTCCTTCCGCCCCATCACCATGCAGTCTTCGGGGTGATATTCTGAGCGTTCCAGCTCGGCGCTCTGGCTGTCCAGTTTAAGCTCTTGCGAGTGGAAGAAATCGCCCGCAAAAACGATCAGATCAACGGCTTCCGCCTCTGCCGTTTCAACGATAAAGTTCAGGCACTTTTCGCATTCCTTAATATCTTTGTCCCGTAGGTGGGCGTCGGCAAAATGGAGTAGCTTCATGATATTATTACCCACCCTTCCTTTAACCCGTAAACAGGGCCTCTAAGAATGTAGTTTATGGGCATGTGCCAGATGTACCCCGTATATTCAAGAGGGGCTCCGGCTTTCATTTCCTCGCCGCTATATTTCGTCTCTTCGAGCTGTAGGTCATCCCCCACCTTAAAGCCTCTATCATCAAAGCGTATTTCAAACCGCTTGCCCATATCTGCCGTTGCCCGGAAGGCTTCTGTATCTGTCTTTAATATGTGTTTCATGGCTTCACCTCCACCCTTCTGCTCGGTTTCCAGGGATAAAAAATAACTCCCAAAAGGCCGTAAGTCTGATCTTCTCGTAATCGGCCCTGGCGGGCTTCTCGATCTTCTCGTAATCGGCCCTGGCAGGATTCTCGATCTTCTCGTAATCGGCCCTGGCAGGATTCCTGATCTTCTCGTAATCGGCCCTGGCAGGATTCTCGATCTTCTCGTAATCGGCCCTGGCAGGATTCTCGATCTTCTCGTAATCGGCCCAGGCAGGATTCTCGATCTTCTCGTAATCGGCCCAGGCGGACTTCCTGATCTTCTCGTAATCGGCCCAGGCAGGATTCTCGATCTTCTCGTAATCGGCCCTGGCAGGATTCTCGATCTTCTCGTAATCGGCCCAGGCGGACTTCCTGATCTTCTCGTAATCGGCCAAGGCGGAGGGAGATAAAAGCCCAAGCGGAATCCCCATCAGATAAAACTTTCCTGTCTTTATCGCCTCGGCAATCACCACGGGAAATTTGCTAGGGGAAGAAAAATCTGTGCACTCTTTTTTCACCCCCTTGCCGTCCAACTCATAAAAGAAATCAATCGCTCCGTGTCCGACAAAATCATCGGGCGTGGTGTGCTGCTGTAATTTTTTCCCTCGTTTAGAATTATAAATATCGTCATAGGTGAGGAAAAGGATTTCTGTGGCGCCGTCTGTTCGTCGCACCTCTTTCCAGCTGATAAATACGCACATGGCTCATCCCTCCATAGCAAAAGGGACGTCCTGCCCGCCCGCAATGTCCTGGACGCGGAAAGGCTCCCCGGTTGATGTCCTAATCATCCCCTCAACGCTTGCCATCATGCGGCCGGATACGTTAGGGTCGCGCACAATCTGAGCGGGAAGCCAGTCCACCTTTGCCGCCTGAGCAAGCCGGTCGAGCCCTTGCTTGTGGATTCTTACCGGCTCCACGATCAGGGCGAACCCCGGCGCGATATCCGCGGGGCTGGTTCCCGTGGGGATGAGCATATGGCAGCCCTTGGACTCAAACTCCTTTAACCTCTGGTACGCTGTTTTCTGTGATTGATCTGTCATGATAATAACCTCCCACCGGTTAGGTTGGGGAAGGCCCCGCTGCCTGCCCTAGAGCAGACAACGGGTGGGGATGGCCTTCCGTATTAGTCTTTGCGATCTCCCATTAACCGCGCTGGTCTTATGTAATGCCGCGTGCGGCATATCTCTCGTTATCTACCATTACAAACGGATTCTTTCTGGGGACGTATTTTTAGAAGACGATCCACTGCTTCTGGTGTTAGGTACACTTCCTCCCCACTACAATCATAACATCCATCGAACTCGATATGTAAGTCTCCGTCTAAATCCCATTCTATTTTCATGTTCTCATCCTCAAATCTCCTAAAATAACAAGATAACAAAGCGCTCAAGACGGACGTGGCATACAGCCGCCACGCCGCTTAGATTGAGCGTTCCCTACCACCAATAACCAAATGCTCCGTTATTCCTATATGCAACTTCGCGCCCTCCGCCGTTTCATGCGCTCTTCTAAACTAAACATGGGTCTCCTCTCCCGCTTCCCACGGCTCGGAAGTGAGGAACGCCCGGACGCCATCGATAAGCTCGTCCAAGTTGTTCGTGCTGATAACATTGGTATGGCCCGAATAGGCGTTGTACCTGCCGAAATTGTTATCCCGGCCCCCGTCGCTTATGGTTAGATTTTTAGTCATGGGTTTTCCCCAGCTTTTTAGTGGGCAACCTGCCCTTTCCGTCAATCTTACATTTGGGACATTTGCGCCGCCGTATTGCATGCATGAGCGGATACTCTTCGCGACAAGCATAATTTCGGCACCGTACCCACTTTATATCAAAACAAGACACATACCACATTATTCCCCTACCTCCTTGTACTGGCATCCGTGAGCGGCGATCCCCTTTTCCTTCCGCCCCATCACCATGCAGTCTTCGGGGTGATATTCGGAGCGTTCCGGTTCGTAGTCATTCGCCCACTTAAACGGTATTTCGTGTAGCTCTTTACCGCAATAACAGCAGAACCCCATGCCATTTTCAGAGGGTGTCCCCTCGATTATGCAATGGAGTTGACCGCATTCTGTTGACCAGCTCCCCTCTTCGTCCGCTGTCCAGGAGCACCCCTGCCCCGGCCTATTTTCACCCATTTTAACCAGAGGTTCCTCTGTGTACTCTTTTTTTACGTAAAGCATGCCTGTCTTGTGATCTTCAATACACCAAGACTTTTTTGCTATATGCTTAGCTATTATCATTAAGGTTCTGATGTTATTGCTCACCCCCTGCCAGTGCCAATAAACAGAGTATGGCCCCTTGGTACGAAGCGAATAACGGGGCATAACAATTTTATCCAGCGGACGGGTAATTTCGTCCTGTGGTTTTTCATTCATGTTCTTCCTTCCCGCCGCTGACCTTTGCGTTATATTACTGATGACCATCTAAACCTTCGTTCCAAGTATTAACCCCAGGATTTTCTACATCTCCGTTATTTCTTATATCGGCAAATGACCAATCTTCATCCCCGTCGACGTGTAGGGAAAAAGAAATTTCACCGTCTTTTGGTAATTCAGGATGATTGGTTTCCCGAAGTATTTTTTGGACTGCATCAGCTATTTCTCGTTTTTGTCTTACTGAAAACATGCGCCACCTCCCTTATAAAAAATATAACCAGTCACTAAAGCGGCGTGAGGCTGTTTGCCACGCCGCTTACCTTGGGCGTTATGTGACAAAATCCCTCACTCATATTCAGTGCAATCATGGTTCTCGTGTTTCGCGCAATATTCACAAAAACCTTCGCGCCCGCAAATATCGCAAGTGCTTGTGTCATCCGAGCCATCAGGGTTTTTTATCTGCTCGCAACATACATGACAAAAACCTCTATCTTCGTCTCTCATATTTCCCTCTATAAATAAAAGCATAACCAGTCACTGAACCCGCCCGGGGAATTCCGGTCTGGGTTTTCCGTCAAGGCTTAGGCCCCGGCGGGTTATCTCTACGTTATATTTAAAATTCATCAACCAGTTCATCAAATGGGCGTCCCGTGCGTATTGCTTCGGCGGATAGGTGGAGAAAAACGCGTGGGCTAAATTTACGAACCTTTTCATATCTTTCATTGCCCTTACGGATATCGTGCAGAACCATATAATCTAACGCCTTCAGGTGGTCAGCGTGGAGGACAACCGCATCGTCACGGTGTAGTTCCCATGCCTCGTATGTTTTAGCATTATATGGGTTACTCATTCCAGTCCTCCATTAAAAGAATAAGATCATCTTTTGTATATGGTTGTTTTTTACTTGGTTTTCTCCAAAAAACAGAAAACAACTTAATCCAGCCCGTGGCCCGGCGGGTTATCCTTGCGCTATACAGCACAAAATAAAATACAATCCTTAGCGTCGGATTGGCTAATCTCTATCAATCCATACGATCCATCACCCTCGTCAAGCCACCCTTCACCTGAGCAAATAAAAATCCTCTGATCGCGGGTTTTAACGGCCTCATATTCCGTTCGATGTTTACAATCGCTGCATTTTGGTGTGGTTTTCATTTTCTCGTCCCCGGCATCTTGATCCAAACGATCTCTTCAAGGCAGTCGCAGCTCCCCTGCTGCCAGCGCCACAACGGCACGAGGAAGCCTGGCGTGTGCATCAGCGGTAATGTCTCTTTTTTCCTGCCTACCCACTCGATAAATTGTTTCAACATTTTGACCCCCCTAATTGCTTTTTGCCCACCTACCGCGTCCCGAAGGCACATTGCCCAGGTGAGCTCATCTGCCGACTGCTCGGCTACCCTTCCGTTTCCCGTAGGATCGGTTGGGCGGGTGTTACTTTTGTCTCTTTTGTGACTGCTCCGCCAGCTTATCCGCACGTTATACTTTTTCATTCGTCCGCATCATACACCCGTCAAATGTGTTTGTCAAGCATTATTTTCATTTTATTATTGCTAATCGTAAAAATAATAATTGACATATATATTGACTTGTGTATAATGGGCATAACTGGAAGAAAGGAGGAGTGAATATGGGTAATGCTTTTGAGGGGTTTACCACAGTTCAGAAGGTTAAGGCATTCATGGCTGCAAACGACATGAATATGCAAGCGTTAGCTGATTATCTAAAAATTTCCATTGGAACGGTAAGCAACAGATTTGAGAAAAACGACTGGACGGTACCTGAGCTTAAATTGTTGGCCGAAAGGTTCGGGACTACAATAGTAGACCTTATTTAATCGGGTGGCGTTATGCGAAAAGAAGTACGCGAACGCATCCTATTAAAATGCAAAGGGAAGTGCGTCGAATGCGGTGCTGTTGAACACCCTGAAGTAGATCATATCATCCCATTAGCCCGAGGCGGAAGGCATGATGAAGATAACTTCCAAATCCTCTGCAAAAAATGCAATCTCAAAAAGGGAAAAGGGATAGATTATTCTAAGTATGTTAAAATGGGTAAATCTCCAGAATACATAGAGGTTAACCAATCAATACTTGAAACTGATTTTTTCCGCCGAGGTTCTAAATTTGTAGCGATGCAATTAGAGTCGTGGCACAGACAAAACAATGCTCTTTTTGAGGTTAATAATGGCGGTTGACGGATGGGTTAAAATCCATAGGATATTATCTCTTGACCAAATATGGACAGCCGAACCATTTACGCGAGGGCAGGCGTGGGTTGACTTGATCCTTTTAGCTAACCATGTTCCTGGGGCAATAAGGGCCAGGGGTGTCTATATTAATATAGACCGTGGACAGGTAGGTTGGTCTGAGGTGAAACTCGCTGAACGATGGAGGTGGTCAAGAGATAAAGTAAGAAGATGGTTGTCGGAATTGGAAAAAAAGGAGCACAAGATAATACAGCAGAAAAACAACGTAACCAGTTTAATTACAATAATAAAATACGATTTGTATCAGTCCAGCGATACAGCAAACGATACAGCAAACGATACAGCAGAAAAACAGCAGAAAAACAGCAGACAAGACACTAACAAGAATGTAAAGAATGTAAAGAATGTAAAGAATAAAACATATACGTCTGATTTTATCTCTTTTTGGGACTGCTATCCAAAGAAGGTTGCAAAAGATGCGGCATGGAAGTCATGGCAGAAAAGAAACGGCGAAAGGCCGGACATTGCCGTTCTTATTTCCGCAGTTGAAAACCAGAAGAAAAGCGAGCAATGGGCAAAAGACGGAGGCCAGTTTATCCCTCACCCAGCGAGTTGGTTAAACCAGGGCCGCTGGGACGATGAGGCCCCTGCACAAGAAAACAACAGTGCGCTCGATAGGAACGATCCCGTTTTTAAGTCCTGGTACTACGGAGATAAAAAAGATGAACATCAGTGAATTGAGAAGTTTTCTTGACAGCTTAACGGGTTTTTTCGAGAAGAAACATCCGAGCGACAAGACCGTTGAGTTATGGTTTGATACCGCAAACGGGATACCGTCGGCGGAGATAAGGCAGATTTATCAGCGCATAACCAGAGAGTGCGAATCATGGCCGCGCAACCTACCGGCAACCATGTGGGCGATCCACTACGATATTATTGCCAACCTTCACACCGCAGAGAAAACGTATAAATATTGCGATGCTGGATGCAATGAGGGCCTTTTCCACATGAGGAAAAAGAACGAGTTGGGGTTTTACGGGCAGCACTGTGTTTTCCGCTGTGACACCTGTAAGCAGCGAACAGAGGGGGGCTTCCCGTGGGGTAACAAACACATGCTCATCCGGCAGGGACATGAATCCTTGCCAATTATGGAGGGAGCGGAAAATATTAAAAGTATCAGAGAATTAAAGGCGTTCATTCTGGTAAAATTCGGGGAAAGCGAACGGGCACCAGGCAGGGTTAGCCCATGAAGCTGCGATGCTTTTTGCCGGAGAGGGATCGGTGTTATCAATACTAGAAAAGGAAGGCACTAAATGTCAGTAGAACGTAGAATCCGTTGGCGGTTTGAAGGCGAATCCCCGTCATCAGTCATCAAAGGTTTTATTAAATTTGGGTATGGGAAACTTGCCACAGCCCAGATAATGGGAATCAACCCCCGTACACTAGGCAAACTCACAAGTAGGTATGGCCTACAGTTCAGGCCCTATATTGAATTAAATTCATCATGTAAGGCACCTGGTCGGAAACCAAGAGAAAGGGGCCAGCAATGAACATCGGCGACGTGATAAATTGCGACTATTGCCTAGGGGAAATCACCCTGGACGCGCTAGAGATAGCGGACGGTCTGGCGTGGTGTTTAAACTGTAGTAAATATACAGAGATACCGGAGGAGGAGGAAGAATGAACATCGAAACGATCAAACAATTTTGCTTTTGCGGTAAGGATGAAACGTGGCCACCATTGATGAAACCCTGGCAGCGTGACGGGTACATTTACGCCAGCGACGGAGAGGTTATGATCCGTGTGCCCGCGGGGGGAGTCAACGACCCGGTCGAGGATGAACCAAAAGCCCCCAGTGGAGCGTTTGTGTTTGATGCAACGCCGATCCCCCCGACGTTTTACCCGATCCCCGACATTGAGCCACCGGCAGAGCAGCCACGAGAAAAAGAGGCGTGCGAGCGGTGCAGCGGCGAGGGGTTTGGTGAGTGCCCCACCTGCGGCCAGGTGGCACCGTGCGGCGAATGCGAAGGAACGGGAAAAGTAACACCAAAAAGGAACGTTAAACGAATAACCATCGGAGGCCGGGATTTTGCCGCCGCGAAACTCTACCGCATAAAAACGCTGTTGCCGGGGGCGCACATCGGGCCGAATGAGCCGAGAAGGGGGGCAACCTCTTTGCCTGCCGCCCGGATAACATTTGACGGCGGCGAGGGCCTGATTATGCCGATGAAAGCGCAGAAGGGGTGAATAGAGAGAGAGACAGGAGGAAATACGAATGGCCGGGATACCGCTTGCAGTAATTAAAAAGGCAACTACGTTTGCGCTGAACCACTACATCCGAGAAGGAGATGTCAACTTCGACGCCAAAAAGATATACTTTTACGCTCCAGACGGGGGCCTGATAGCCTGGGTGCGGCGGGATGCGACAAACGGCAGGAACAAAGGCAGCTATTGGGTTCTAAGCGGCAAAGAGTGTTGAACTTTGGAGACGTGAAATTATGACCGACTACACGGAGATACAGACAAAAGCGGTATGCACAGCCCCGGCAGATGACCAGCGAGACTGCACGGGGTTTAGGGCGACGACGATCAGGAAGCGTTGCCGTCATTTGGAGTTTTATTCACGGGCTTGTGGCCGGCAGGAATGGGAGCGGGCGCACGGGCATAGCAAAAAGGAGGGGGAATGATAATCGTAGGAATTGATCCCGGAATGAGCGGCGGAATTGCGGTGATGGCGTATGATGACATCCCCATCGCGTACAAGATGCCAGAAACCGAGCGGGATATTTATGACATTCTTGAGGCAGTAGGATGCGAGGCAAGTGAACCCATCGCAGTTTTTCTTGAATCCGTCCATTCCATGCCGGGGCAAGGAGTGGCCTCGTCGTTTAAGTTTGGGAGGGGTTATGGCTTCTTGAGGGGTGCGATAACGGCGTTGAAATACCCGCTGTATGACGTAACGCCCCAGAAGTGGCAAAAGGCGCTGTCGTGCCTCACAAGGGGCGACAAGAACGTGTCCAAGCGGAAGGCGCAGCAACTTTTCCCTCGCTTAAAAATAACACATTGCGTTGCTGACGCACTTCTTATCGCAGAATATGGACGCCGGGCTTTGTCTGTCAACCACGCCGCCGTGCCTGGCGTCACGATCAGGACGGGCGACACAACCGACATATGAGGAGGAATTGTAAATGGATGATTTATTTATAAAAACGGCTGGAACGAATGGGGTTGTCTGATGGCGGCGGCATATTGCAATAAATGCGGGCGGATTGTGGGCACGCTAACCGGGCGGCTGCTCAAAGGCTATGCGATTCTGTGCCCGGATTGCGCAACGGCATCCAAGCGGGCGTCAGGCAGGCCAAAAGACGACATGATGTTGGACTTTTTGAAGGACATTTTTTCAGGAGGGAAACGATGAGCATTTTATTGGGTCTGGCAGGGTGGATGTTGGCGGCGGTATTGTTGGTGGTCTTGGCGGTGATGTGGGAAAAAAGGAAAGAGGCCGAGGAAATGACGGATTGCCTCTGGGCAGCCCTTGACCGGGCGGAAGGGGAAATTGATTCCCTGGCGAAAAACCAAAGCGCGCCCAGGAACAAGCAAGGGCGATTCGTCGCTAAGCACAAAAAGGGAGGCTAAATTGACGATAATTGCATGGGATTCGACATCCCCAAAATGCCGGGATGAAAAGGACGCCTGGGGCACTTTGATTGTAGCCGGGCGTGACGGGTGCTTTTTTTACGAGCGTTACGGCGTGCCGATCAAAGTCGAAGACCCGTTTATGGCATGGGGGGCGGGCAGAGAAGCCGCCCTGGGCGCTATGGAGATGGGAGCCGACGCGATTCGGGCCGTTGGGGTTGCGTCAAGGTGGGTCACGGGCTGCGGCCGGGGCTGCGACTGGTTTGAGGTTGATGGATGAAATACCGATGCAAGCACTGTAAGACGGTTCTTGAGCGCGACTCAACAAAGCAGTGGGTAAAGTCCTACTGTGAGAAAACAGGCAGGACGATACATTTAAAAAAGGTTAAAGGTTCCTCCCCGGTAATAAAATCCCAAGGGGACTTTCCGCAAGGATAGCCGGGGAGGTCACTCACTAAATAGGCCCCCGCGTTAAGAGGGGGCCTATTCCTTTAGTTCAAAAACAATCTTATTCGCCGCTGACAATAATCGCCAGCAAGATCAATCCCAAAGTCACCCAAAAGGGCGCTAAAGCCACAAGCATAATGGCCAGCACGATAAAAATAGCAACTCCGCCCATTTTACGCACCCGCCTTCCCGCCCGACGGCCCCAGCCGCACAAGCATTTCCCGAATCCGCGCGTTCTCATTGGCCAGCTGGTCGATTAGCTCCTGTTTGGCTCTGATGTTGTCCCTCATGGCCTCGTTCACCGCTCTGAGGGTCTCGATTTGCTCATCCCATTGATTGTTTATCATGGCTTGACCTCCGCTTTGGCAACCGCCGCCTCTAGTGCCCGATATTCCCGATATGCCGTCCCCGTGGTGATCTCATTTTCAAGCGCCAATACCGCCCTGGCCGCATCAAAAAGGTCACGGCTTGCAGAAATTAGCCGGGCATTTGCCTCACATTCCGCTACCCGTTCCGCCCGTTCCGGCTCGGTCAAAAGAGCGTGCATTACCCAATAGGCACGCTTAGTGTCGCAGATAGTCCTCCCGTTACCCAACACAAGCCCCGTCTGCTCGCCCTCAATTTCGTGGATTTCCCACGGCCCGCATGTGATTTTGTCCATTACCTCCCTCCCTTTCAACTCGTTAAAAAACCCACAGAAAAACATATGCCAGCGCCACAACTCCCAGGAGCAGAACCGCGCCCCCGGCAACGTCCCACCAGCTATACACCGGCAGCGGATCCAGATACGGATGCCGCCGGTTCGCTAGCTCATTTTTCGTCATTTTACAATCCTCCCTCATCACCGTTTTCGTGTAATCCGCCTGAGACAGACTATTTGCCGGGTAATGATACCCATCCATTTCATAGCCGTTTTTCTCTCGGACAAAATTGGATAACATTGGATTGCCGCCACAAAAAGCGGAAGCTGCTAATTTCTGCCGGTCGTGCATTATCCTCCAGTCCCTATATTGCATTTTCATCTCTCCCCCCCTTTCCGGCGATAGGCTCGCCGGGGGCCATTGTAGGTTAGTCCTCTGCCTCCACGATTGCGCAGGTGTTGGCACTCGCCAGTCAGTATGTTAATTTATTATTTTACCCCACCATATTTTTTAATATCATCAGTTGGAATATTGACGTTTCCCCTCCAACCGCTAACGTAATACGATTCGATAACATTTGGGTTGTCTGTGTAAAATTTTGTTAGCGCGGGACGCGGCGTTCCGGGGTTGACAACGGTAACGGTAACATTATTATCGCCTCTGCCCGCATTATTTGCATAATGCAAATGGATATCCGCGTTTTTCAATTCGATGACTTTTTTACTGTAGAATTTCATTTTGTAACCTCCTATTATAGTTATTGCCCTCTCGCCACGGCACCGTTGCCGCTGTGGGCCTATCCTGTTAAACACCTGCACCATTAGTATTGCAGGTACCGTGCCAACTACAGGCGTAAGGGGTAAGTAGCCGAAAACACAACCAAATCACCAACAACCCCCGCCACAAACTGTGTCGCAAAAAACACACCAAAGACGCCATAATGGAGTACCCAAAAGCACGAAAGCGCCTAACTATATAATCTCGCTAACAAATCAGGCCATCCATAATGGAGCACCGCCATTCCATAATGTAACAATAGAACGGGCGTTCGAAAAATGTGTTGACATAATGGAATATCCGTGCCATAATATACGTAATGGCAAATCGATTCTGTGCCAATTACGACCCAGAAAACCCCCCAACACGAGCAGGGGCACATGACGCACACCAGAATAACCATCCTCAAAAATTCTCTCACCCTCAAAATAGACGATACCAAATCAGACCTGCAGGCACTGGAACGCCTCGCCGATCAATTATCAGAATCAATCGGCTGCTGGTTAACGATCGAACGAGACACACAGTCATGTTGCCCCAGATGCGATGTAAAACACCGCCTATACGAGCGTCACGACCTCGAACGGTGCCCCTATTGCCACAAAAAAATAGTGTGACTCCAGGGCGCGCTCCTGGCGCCCGTCGGGAAAACTAACCAGAGACGCAGATCATATAATTCCGGCACACCACGCAACACAATCACCGATGCCAAAAACCCCAGAGGTAAGCAAAAAAACATGCCAACCGGGTGACCTCAGCCCGAACGGAAATAATAAACAATAGCGCCCCTTCACACCAAAAGAACACAAAAAAAAGAAAAGCGTCAATTATTTGACGGTCTAACCGACTCTATCCGACACAGGCAGGCCGGGTATGCAGGCCAACGCCCGGCAGGCCTCCTGCCCCGTCAGCGCACCCGGCACAGGCCGCGACTGGTAAAGTTTGGGCAGAAGTTAGTGAGTTTAGCCTAATAGTTCTGGTTAGTTACTGCATCTGGCCCAGGCTTTTGAGTTATCAACAGGCGGGATGGGCGCCAGGTATTTCGGGATGCCCCCACCCCTACCCCCCATAGTCGGGTTTTCGCTCGATTTGGGCCCGGAATTATCGAATTACCGCTCCATATCGCGTGGGTCAAATTTCGTTAAAGTTATGTCTCCTCTGTTAGGATTGTGAGTTCTTTGGTGTTCGCCGCCATTCCGCCGCCCTACTTATTCCCCAGAAATAAACCTTGACAACCCGTAAAGTAAATGCTATTACAGCCCAAAATGGAGCGCATATGACCAAGCATCAGCAATCGCTTAACCACCCCCAGAAGGGGTCTCGGATAACCGTTGACCCTATTAGAAGTCTCGAAGACATAAACGAGATCAAGCTGCTACTGAGGAATGATCCGCTTTATCTTTGTCTTTTCACTCTAGGGATAAACACAGGATTGCGTGCTTCGGACTTACTCCATATTACGGCGGGGCAGGTCAAGGATTTATCCCCGATGGACGAGTTGTGTTTGAACAAGCGTAAGACCGGCAATGGTCGGAGGATGAATTTAAACTCGGCCTGTGTTGATGCGATACATTCTCTTTTGGCTAGCAGGGGGTATCTTGACGAAGAAGTCTTGTTTATTGGGCAGCGGGGGCCGTTGACTGTTTCGTCTGTGAATCGGTTGTGGAAAAGGTGGGCGAGGCAATGTGGGATTCGGGGGAACTTCGGCAGTCATTCTGCCAGAAAGACTTTTGGCTATCATCAGCGCGCGACCTTTGGGGTGTGCCTGCCCGAGCTGATGCGGGTGTTTGGGCATTCAAGTGAACGGCAAACCCTTGCCTACATAGGCATCCAGGATGAGACGATAAAGAACATTTACGCAAACACACTATAAAGGGGGGTAAATTAGATGAGTGGATTGAGCATGGTTATGTTTGGCGGTAATATGTTCATAATGGGGAAGCTTGAAGGGCAGAAGCTATTTAACCCAAGGCAATATGCTCTGGTGCAGACATCCCCTGGGCGGTTCCAGCACCACTTGTCTCCACCCCCTGCGGCCCCGGCATTTATACATCTTCCTAAAGATATTTTTTATTACCCCATTGCTGATGGCGAGCTTTCGGCTTTATACACTGAGGCGACCACCGGGATAAAGATTGCCAATCCTCTTATTGGGTTGGTCCGCTAATGGCCGTCTGTGGGGTAAAGGGCAAGATAGACAAGATCGTCATGGAGCAGAAGATCAAAGCTGGCGAATCCTACGCGGCGATTGGGGCTTATTTTGGTGTGGGCAGGGAGTCTGTGCGGATGGCTCACAAGAGGCTGGGGGGCGCGGTGGAGTCCACGCCGGAACTGATTGAGAAGTCAGAATTATCTAAAGGCAATCTTGACACTATAAATCAGCTTGTAAAAATCAATTCTGCCATCATGGATGAACTCGATCGCGCTCGAAGGCTTATTTTACGAGAGGACATAAAAGTAAAAGAGCGGGAGCGCCTTGAAGACCAGGTGGAACGCGACCCCACCCGGACGGATTTGGTAGAGAAACTAAAAGAGAAAGCCAATATTAATTTTTCTAATATTCTGAAGATTCAAGCCAGCGTGATTGATATATCCGCTGAGGTCAGGAAGCAACTCGAATTGCAAATAAAGATCGCTGAGACGCTTTACAGTGCGACGATGGTGGCGCAGTTTCAAGAAGAGGTGTTAAACGCAATCGCGTCGGCGGACACAAATGTCAGAACCAGGATAATCGTTAAGCTCAAAGAACTTAGGACAATCCGGGGACTGATCCAGATAAAGAAATAGAGGATCATGGCCGTTATAACCGAAGCACACAAGACCGACATGTTCGCTGAGTTGATAAATTCCATCGACCAGAAGTTCGGAGGCAGCAGCGAAACCTCCTCCGACTTGGGGCAGTGGGCCGTTAACAATGAGATTATGCTTGATGGCAAGAAGTTCACCTTCAAAAAGCACGAATACCTTATCGAGCCCTACAGCGACAAACACCCCTACCAGGTAGAAATAAAAGCTACACAACTGGGTCTCACCTCAAAGGCCATGCTCAGGGTATTCCATACGGCACGGTATGGAGGCGACAGCTACCGGGGCATTGGATACTACTTCCCGTCCAGAACCGACGTTACAGACCTCAGCAAGACCAGGATAGACCCGCTTATTGATGACAACCCCGAAACCATAGGGCAGTGGATGCGCGACACCAACGCCGCTAATGTGAAAAAGATATGGAATACGAACCTTTACCTTCGCGGCATGCGGTCTCGGGTCGGAGCAAAATCATCCCCGATGGACTTCGTGGTGTTTGATGAACTGGACGAAGCCCCCCCAAAAATGGTGGATATGATTCTCGAACGTATGGCGCATTCCGAAGAGGGGGAATTACTCTACTTGTCCAACCCCACCCTTCCGGATTACGGTATCGATCGGCTTTTCCAGCTTTCCAACCAGATGTACTGGCTGATTAAGTGCCCAAAGTGCAATCATTACACCGATCTGGTGGGAACCTTCCCGGAGTGCCTACTAATGGCAAGGGGCAGAGTTATAAGGGCCTGCGAGAAATGCCATGCAGAACTTGACCCTTCTAAGGGCGCATGGGTTGCCAAAAGACCCGACATAACCGATATACATGGTAGGCAATTCAGCCAACTTTACTCCCAGACTAAAATGACCAACCCGGAGAAGATACTGCATACCTTCCAGACAACGAACAATCTGACCGATTTCTACAACCTTAAGCTCGGGATAGCCTACGTAGAGGCGCAGAACCGTCTCTCTGTTCAACAAGTGCTTGATTGTTGTGGCGACAGGGGCATTGCGTCGAGTTGCGACGAGGGCACATTCATGGGGGTGGATCAAGGCAACAACCTCCACGTGGTTATTGGCAAGCCTCATCCGAAACGTGCCGGCGAGGTAATCCATATCGGGGAATATCTTGGGAACAAGGGCAAGGAAGGCGGCTCATGGAAACAACTTGATGAATTGATGGCTAGATTTAAAGTTATGCGTTGCGTGGTTGACGGGCTGCCAGAGACCAAACATGCCAGGGCGTTTGCGGAGAGGTTCCCTGGAAGGGTATTCTTATTGTTTGCCAACGTCCACCAGAAGGGATCGTATAGGTGGGATGAGCGGGCGCATCTGGTGAGTGCGAACATTACGGAAACACTTGATGCCAGCCATAGGTTGATAGCGGATTGCGATATTATACTACCCAGAAAATCATCGGATGTTGTCCAGGAATTCGCGCGCCATTGCCATGCCGTAGCAAAAAAACTTGAGGAAGACGACGAAACGGGATCAAGCAGATATGTTTACATACATCGGCTCGCCGGTCCTGACCACTACGTAATGGCCTTTGACTATATGGTCATGTGTCTTCTTGATGCTCCGGCGCTTATGTTCCCGGAGCTTTTGTAATAATGACCGACGAACCCAAAAAGGAAAGGGCAAGACCATGATAACATTTACTACAATCAGGGTTGTAAAGTGCGATACGTGTGGAAGGTCAGTTAGTGGCCCTACAGTTAGCGGGGAGTGGAAAGTTGAATGGGATTTTGGCCTTGCTGCGGGGTGGACAAAAACAACACACAATAAGGTTCTTTGCCCTGCCTGCAACACCTACGGAACGCTTGCGCCAGACACGATATGGAATATAAATCCTCCGAAACCACCACTAGGGGCCCAACCGCATCAGATATGGATTGAAAAAAGGGTGGGGGAGTTATCGCGTGCAATCCATGATTATGTATCCACTGGCAACTATATAGAGGGCTTAGGCGTATGGTCGAAAGAATTAGCCGAATTGATACCGAGGATGATAGACAAGAATGACCGATGACCCCAAAAAAGAAGTCCCAAAGCCCTCAACCAGCCCAGAACTTTTATAAGGAGACATTATGTTTGATGACCGAGATAAATTAGACCAACATGGGTACACTACAGAAAAGGATACAAGGTGGAGGGATTTTCTTAAAGAACCCCCGGAAGCGGGACGGTTTTTCTTGGGAAGGTGGGTATGGGAAAACGAAAAAGATAAATGGTCAAAACAACATCTTATTGCTTTTGGGAAAAGAGAGGCAAACGGCTATTGTGTTTATGATGAGCATCTGCAAAATAATTGGCAAACAAAATCATTGAGCTATTTCCCCTTTGAATGGGTGCCATCTCCATCCTCTGAGAAAGAATATTTTGAACACCAAGAATGGATAAAAAAGTATAAAGAGGAAAGGAAACTTTCAAAGGCTAAATATGAGTGATCCTCAAAAACCCGAGCCCAAACGTCCGCCCACGCAATCTTTATGTGGCCTGAGTTGGGCGGACTCCGGCAACCCTTTCTTTTACTGCGTGGTGACAGAAAAGCACGATGGCCAGGAAAAATCCTTTGACGAAGCGCTGCCGGTCATCGAGATAATTAACGAGGGCGAGGCAAAGACATTCAAGGACTTGACGGATCAGCTTGAATTGGTTCACAAACTTCACTGCAAGTCGGTTTATGTCATTCTCGACCAGCGATATTTGACGTTCATTCATAGCTTCAATCAGTGGCGCCGGGGGGGACGAATACCATTAGTGCTGAAACACACCAAATCATCTTCATTTGAGGCGTCACTGCTCACGATTAAGGAATTGATAGGCGAAAAACGACTGATATTCCCGCCGGATTCAACAATAAAGTCACAATTAACGGCATTTTCTAAGACAAGTCTAAAAGATGCGGTTGATTTTTACGCGGTGCTGGCGTTGACGATGGTCATTGATGCGTTCGGGAAGCAAAAGGCGGTTGAATCGGAAGAAAAACCTAACATGAGAGGGTGGTGGTGAGATGAGAAAGGAAACCAACGGGGAATATTGGATAAAACATAGCTCGGGAATGTGGACGATCGGGCATGGGGATGAATCCGGCCAAATTGGATGGAAGACGAGGAATATGGGGCTTTGCCACGGAGAGCCCATGCCGCTTCGTAACGGCCCCCCTGATATTGTAAAAGAACTTATGAGACTTAATTATGGTGTGGTATGAGTAATCTTACCGAAAAGCAGTCGCTCTGCCTATCCTGCCAATATTGTTGCAAAACAATAGCCTTCCCGTTTGCCGCAGACCCGGTAAGCCTGGAATTTTATAAAGCCAGAGGGCTAAAGGTTATCCATTCGACTGAAACGGAAGAATCATGGGTCACCTTTCCTCACGTTTGCCCGCATATTACCAAAGAAGGCTGTAATATTTATGTTAAAAGGCCATACGCCTGTATGGTATTCGATGGCAGCAAGCACCCGGTAAGCTCCAACCAATGCCTGTGGCCAAGGAAAGATTAAATTAAATAGCGTCAAATTTTTGACGGTCTGCCCCCCCCTGCGAAAAAATAGTTGACAAATAAACAAAACCGTGCGCATATCGCACACCGTCGGATAATTGACGCGATATATGTCATAAAAAAGACGGGGATAACGCATGAGAAACGACCTACTCCTGATTTTATCGCCATCAGATGTGATGCAGGCCGCACAAGAAAAGGAGGCCGCGTCTCAAGAGGCTGAACAGCCCTCCGAACACTTTGTATCGGCCCTTTCACAACACATAATCCCCAAATGGCAAGCGGCTCAACAGGCCAAAATAATCCCAGAAATGGAAATGTTGGCGTCTGTGCGGCAAAAACGCGGCGAGTACGATCCGCAGAAATTAGCCGAGATACAAAACGTTGGCCAGCCCGAAATATTCATGAATGTCACCGATACGAAGGTCAGGAATGGCGTTGCCTGGATAAAGGACATCATCATCCAGCCAACTCAGCGGATAATTGCCGTTGATCCCACACCGCTGCCAGATTTACCGCAAGACATAAAAGAGCAGATCACCAGTTCCGTTGTCAGGCAGTATCTTGACATGGCTGTTTCTCAGGCGGCGCAGACAGGGCAACAAATATCTTCTGACCAGCTCCGTGCTTGGATGCAGCAGGAGTCGGACGCAGTAGGGGATCGCGTCCATAGTGAAATCGTTAAAAAAGCCAAAGCAATGGCCGAAGACATAACCGACCAGATAGACGATCACTTTAAAGAGGGGGGCTTTTACAAGGCGCTCAACCAGTGCATCGATGATATTGTCGGGCTGAAGGCGGGGTTTATAAAGGGGCCGACCTTTCGGAAGGAAAGACTCAAGAAAACCTCGCAAGACCCTGCCACCGGCAAACTGGTACGGAACATTGAAACGAAAATCGTCCCTCAGTATGATCGCGTTTCCCCATTCGCGGTATTCCCGTCGCCACGAAGCACAACCGTTGATAATGGTTATCTTTTTCTTGTTGGGTCAATCAGACCCCACCAGCTCCATGAGCTTATTGGTGTGCCAGGTTACGATGAGGCCGAAATAAGGGAAGTCCTGAAGGAGTTCCAAGAAAAGAAGCTTAACGACGAATGGCTCACGTTATCTCTGGAAGCCAAGGAAGGAATAGGGGAAGAGAACCCCGACCAGCCGTGGTCTGCCCCGGAAAACATTCCTTACCTCGAACTGTGGGACGAACTTCCGGGCAAACTTCTTCTCGAATGGGGGATGACGGCGGAAGATATTCCCGATCCGGACGACGATTACGCCGTGTGCGTTTGGCAGATCGGAACCCATGTCATAAAGGCCATGCTGAATTATGACAGTCTCGGCAAGAAACCTATTTCCAAAATATCCTTTGAGAATGACAACGATTCTTTTTGGGGCCGTGGAGTAGCCGAGATGATCGCAGATTGCCAGCAGGTTTGTAACGCCTGCGCTCGTTCGATACTGGCAAATATAGCGATGGGTGCCCTTCCGATGGTAGATTTGAACATCGACCGGCTTGAACCTGGCGCATCTCGGAAGATTTGGCCTGGGCGTGTATTCCCGACTACCGACGAACAGATGGCATCGGGCAGCAAGGCAGTAAACTTTTATCAGCCCCAGATGGTTACACAACAGTTACAGGCCGTTTACGATGCCTTCTCCCGCATAGCAGATGAGCATTCCGGCATTCCGGCGTATGCGCATGGAGGAGACGTAGGCGCCGGCGGAAACGCGAGCGGGCTTGCTCAGCTAATCGGGATGGCAACCCGTGGCATAAAAGCAGTGATTCGTAACATCGACCTTGACGGCATAGTGCCCTGCCTTGAGCGCCACTATGATTATTTGCTTGAAAACTTTGAGATTTATGGGTTGATGGGTGATTACAAGGTATCCGCCAAGGGGACGGCGGCGCTGCTTGCTAAAGAGCAGCAGACCGCTCGCAAGAACGAGTTCCTTAATTATACCGCGAACCCTGTCGACATCCAGATTATAGGGACTGAAAATCGCCGCAAGATTCTATTCTCGGTTGCTAAGGATTTGGGTATCGATATTGATGAAAATATCTTACCGCCGATTCCCCAGGGGGGGCCGACGCAACCACAACCTGGTACTCCTCTCCCCGGTATGGTTTCCAGCCCCCCCGCTCCCTCACCACAAACCTTGGATGCGGCAGGGAATCCGGCTCAAGGAGTTGACGACCGCCAGTTCAACGAGTCGCGGCCCCGGATGGAAGTAAGCAGCCCAGGCCAGGCGGGCGGCGCTGAGGGATACCAGTGATAGCGCCTTCAGAGCAAACGGCGAGGGCCATAGTGAATCTGGCCGGGAATCCTAATTGGGATACGATACTCAGATGGATAGACGAATCCGCCATACTGCAAAGCCTCAAGAATAACCACAACCGAGGCGAAGAGACCATTGTCATGCAGGGGCGCAACATGGAACTCGAAGACTTCTTGAAGATAGTGGCAAAAGCTAAAGCCGGAGACTACACGAGGAATGTGGAAGAGGCGAGAAGGATGGAGAACAAAAAATAAACAGGAGGATGTTTCAATGGTCAAGACGTTTAAGAAGAACGACAAGATGGATAAAGGAATGCCGGACAAAATGATGGACAAGATGCACAAGGGCAAGAATATGCCACCTCCCAAAAAGGGGAAGAAGTAACACATAAAATAAAGATTTAACCGAGTTCTTGAACCTTCCGGCCAGAAGGAGAGAGACGAAAGCAGTTTTTTAGGCGCACAGCAAGGTGCTTGCTCACTTTGCATGCGCCTTTTTTATTGGCTCAGTTATCAAAGGCTGAAGCCCGTAAAAGTCGGATCAGCCTTTATAAGCAACGCGAAGCCCGTGAAGGTCGGATCGCAAAAATAAGCAGTTGTGAAGCCCGTAAAAGTCGGATCACAGAAAGGAACAAAATGAGCACTTACGAGGAATTGGAAAAAGCAGAGCAGGAAGCGGACGCGGCATTGGCGGCGATGAACGCCGATGAACCCGCTATCGAAGCCAAACCGGAAGATGACAAGCCCGTAAAGCCGGATGTCGTTGATGAAGGTGTGGTGTCTGATGGCGTACTCGTCGCGGATGATCCAGCGATTAAGGCAACCCCAGCCGAAGCGCCAGTCAAGAAAGACGATGACGGCATTGACTACAAGCAAAAGTTTCTTGTGGTTGACGGGATGCTGAAGGCCGACACCGCCCGGTTAAAAGCTGAAGCGGCGCAATGGAGGGAATACGCCACGGGGCTCCAGGAACGAATATCAGTTCTTGAAGACACCGTAAAGGCAAAATCTTCCGCCGTAGAGACACAGCCGGACGAAGAAGACTACGAGGTTGATGCTTTCGTAGCAGACAACCCAGGTGCCGCTAAGCTGCTCAAGAAAATGGAGGCCAAGCACAAGGCCGAGCTTGCCAGTCTGCGGGACGAGATAAAGTCCGTGGATCAAAAGAGCGTTGCCACAAGCGCTGAGTTTAAGCAGACCACCGCTATCAGCCAGTTCGATAGGGCAATGGCAGATGCCGGAGCTCTAGACTGGAGGGCGATCGACACCGACCCAGGTTTCACGGAATGGTTGAACCGCTCTCCTTACAATGTCAAGGTTCTTCAGGCAGCCGCAAGCGAGTTCGATGCGCCTACTGTTTCAGCGTTCTTCCTCGATTACAAGCGCTCATTGGAAACAAATGGTGGCGACCCGCCCACTGATAATGGGAACGGTAGCCAGAGCAAAATTGAAAAATTTACCGCGCCGCCACGTTCCGGAGGGGGTGGCCCTCCTCCGAAGACAGCGGTGTCACCGGTTCTTACGAAAGAAAATTACGCCAAATTCTCCAAACAAGCCATGACGCCAGGTGCTTATAACCCGGCTCAGTGGGGCGGCAAAACAGTGGCACAGATGGACGCCATATTTGATGCTGCCATAGCAGGGAATGAATTAAGGTAATACTTCTTTACGTGAGGGCCTCAATAGGAGGTTTATATGGGTTTTTCACGAGCAGCAGGCTATCCAGACTTTTCCAGCGCGGGGACTAACAAGTTTATTCCCCAGGTATGGTCTTCGAAAATGGCCCGGAAGTATTATAACAAAACAGTTCTCACGTACATCGCCAATAACGATTACGAGGGTGGAGTTTAATGATTTTGCCCTCTTTAAACGCCTTTAATTGCGAGAACACCCTGAGAGTCAAAACGACGATACCGTCCGGTAACGAGATGGCGAACCGTAAAACTGTTTTGAATTGGGCAATTCGCAGCCAAGGTGCCAAGAAATTGGCACAAGGTTCAACGACTACTCCAAGTAACCTAACCCATATTGGTAGGGTTAACGGGGCACGAATGGGGCGGTTTTTTCGAGTTCTTGCGTGGCTTTTTGTCTGGGCCTCTTCCCTTCTTCCCACAGTGGTGGAGGCGAACATGCTCAGGAACAGTCATAATGGACAGGTTTTCGATTCGGTTGTCGGTTCTATCCCCATTAATATGGTGGACGATTTCACCATCGAAAAGATACCTGCCAAGATAGTTTGCCATAACGAGTCTATGTTTCCTGACATAACCCTTGCTGTCTCTATCGGGATGGCTGGGCATATAAACAGAAACATAGCCCCCGTGGGTGGTGATAAACCCAGGATGATATTTGTCTATAATCGTAAAACCGTTTTCTTGGGCAATCCCGACAATATGGTTGGCGTTTCTGTTGAGAATGATTCCAATTTCCTTGGAACTAAGCCCCGCTTGGGCAAGTATCTTGATGGTGCCCAGCGAAACAACTTCTCTTTGGTTACGTTCAATCCCGAACTTCTTCATATAATTAAGAATGAGTCGCTTACTTACCCCATAATGATTGGCAAGTTTCAACAGCGATGGGTAAATAGCGTAGCTTGCTCTAAGTTCGTCAGCGGTAATGAAGAATTTCTTTTCAGCCATAATCGGATTGTATCACCGCATCTTTCTATTTGTCAAGAAGAAAAAACAAGAAATAGTCTGACCCTGTGTGAAAATACAGGAAAACAGGATAAAGAGCCTGTTGATAACACTTTGGAAATCAAAGCCGGTGGCGATACAGTCATTGTCCGTGGCATTCCCGATATTACCATCGGCAATTACTCGAAAGGCATGACTCTCGCCATTCAGCACCCTGAAGCACCCGCTGTAACCATGCTGATCGACAAAGGCAAGTATTACAATATCTACCTGGATGATGTAGATGCCGTTCAGTCCGACTTGCCTCTTCTGAATAAGTTCACAGAAGCTGCGGCAAGAGACAATGCCATAGCCATCGACACCGACGTGCTGGGCAATATCTACGCGGATGCTCATGCCGATAATATCGGTTCCACAGCGGGCGCAATCACGGGTGGATTCGACCTCGGTGCGTCCGGTGCCCCGATCCAGATCACCAAGACCAACGTGCTTGACTACATTGTCGATTGCGGAACGGTACTGGGTGAAAACGAGGTGCAGGACGAAGATTGCTGGATGGTCATCACCGAATGGATGGCTGGCATGATCCAGAAGAGCGATTTGAAAGATTCGGCCATGACCGGAGATGCAAAGTCGGTTCTTCGCACCAACCTCCTGGGCAAAGTAGGAAGGTTTGATCTCCTGAAGTCCAACCTCCTACCCACGGTGGCTTCTGGCACTGAATCTTCCGGCTTCCAGGCGTTCTACGTCCTGTTTGGCAACAAGGATGCTCTCAGTTTTGCCAACCAGTTTACCAAGACGCAGAAATTGGATTCTGAGTTGACGTTTGCTCAGATTGTCCGGGGCCTCAACGTGTACGGGTACAAGGTCATCAACCCGCAGGGGCTGGGATACATGTACGTTCGTCAGTAACTAACGGAGGGGATTCGTCCCCTCTTTCCTTAAAGGAGGAAATAAACTATGGCTCTTTTGATTGATTTCACAGGGGCGGCAACCGTTCATTCGGGAGCTACTTTTGCAAACAGTAACGTGACCGATATAGGAACACCGTATCATTCACCGGGCGGGGTATGGAGTATCGCTAAGGTAAGGCTGGATACGGCCAATGTCCCAGGGACTAAAACATCGACCGATGTTTACCAGATGATTGCAGTTCCGGCATATACCTGGTGCCTTGGGTGTTGGTTCAAGGTCATCGAGGCGGAACTTACGGCAACTACGGCAACTATTGCTATCGGGGATGGAGACTCTACCGCTGGCTACCTGACGGCGGTGCAGCCTTCTACCACGGTCGGTACGATTCACGCGCCCCTGTACGGCGGTTCGGAAGCGTTCAACGTCAAGGCTGGCCGCATGTATCCGGCGGCAGATACGATTGACGTGCTTGTCGGCACGGCGGCATTCACCTCCAGTAACGGGGTCTATGACATTTATGCGTTGTTGATGAGCTACAACGTGCCGTTTTAATCTGTAGGCGGGGGTCAGGCTTTTTGCTAATTCCCCCGCCGACTTACATTGGAGGAACAACTTATGTCTCGCTATGAAAACTTTAATGTCGGCCAGCTTCACGTCGAAAAGATAGACACGGTTGGGGGTACGGCGGCAGGCGCAGGGAAGTCTCCCGACATCTGGGCGGATTGCCCGGCCTTGAACATGCTGGTTGATCCTACACTTGGCCATTTCATCGGAGATGATTTTGCCCAAGCAAACACCAACAGTTTTACTACGGCCTACGAATACACCCTGGCCGGTGCAAATGGCACGTTCACCCATCTTGCGGCTGATCCTAATGGAGTCGCAGTGCTGACCGCCCCTGGGACTGATAACGACGAGTGCAATGTCAACGCCGCTCTGGGAGTGGGGTGCATTAAGCTCGACGCCACCACGAATTGGTGGTTTGAGACGCGGGTAAAGATCAGCCAAATAACCACGGCACAAGGTGTGTTTGTCGGCCTGATCACGGATGACATCACGATGGGTGTTGACTTTATGACGGATAACACGATGGCCATGAAGGTTCAGGATGCTCTTGGATTCCAGATTGTCCACGCAACTGATACTGCCGCTATATGGCAATCGATGATGATTCTTACCGGCGGATCAAGAGTGGCACTTAACTCCACGTTTCTTACGGCGTCAACCGGGTGGCTCAAGCTTGGGATGAAGTGCGTTTCCGGGGTTGTGACCTTCTATAAGAACGGCGCGGCAAGTGGTACGACAACCACGGCAGCCACGAACTTCCCGCTGGATCAATACGTAGTTCCGGCGTTTGCCACCAAGTGCGGCACGGCGGCGGAGAACACGCTGTCGGTCGACTGGTGGTTTGCGGCCCAGCTGAGATCGTAACTTATTGGGCGGTACGCTTCGGCCTCTGCCGCCCTTTAACCAGAAAGGATTTGTATGGCACGAGAATACAGGATGCTTTTGAAAGAAGGGACATCCTCTCCCATTCATTGGTCTGAAATGTTATCCAAACGCCCCGACATGAAAGAAGTCATGATGACACACGACCAGATCATGAAAGCAAGTGGGAAATCGGCACCCATAAAGTCCCAGCCTATAGAAGTGGTCACCGCACTTTCTTTCAATGAGCAACGGAGACTCAAACACGAAGAATTAGTGGCGGCAAACAAGACTGCGGCACCTCGGTCTATTCCTGTGCCCTCAGCCCCCTCCGAGCGGCACCTGGACGGGAAGCCCGCAGAAAATCCTGTGGAGGTATCCTCTGCGGAGAAGACATTGGAGTCAGCCGAAGAAAAGGCGGCACGAACCAAAAAAGCAAGAGCAGAAAACCTGAAAAAGGCGCATGCAAAATCTGCCGAGATTCGGAGATTGAAGGCAGAAGCCAAAGCTGCGTAACCGATGACAACGAACGAGCGAAGATAAGGAAACATGGCGGGGTAGGAGGACAACCACGTGAATCTGCAAGAAATTATCGATTATGAACGGAGTTCTGTACTTGACGACGTAACTTTGCCGCAAGATTGGTTTGACGCGCAGCTCGTTTTATATGCCAATGAGGCCCAGAACATTATTTGCAGAGATGCCAGGATCCTCATAGACGCGACAACCGCTGCGGTTTGCAACATTGCAACCGTAGCCGGGACGTTTGACTACGAATTGGCGTCATCCATCATTTATGTCACATCCGTAAAGTTGCTTTCCGAAGAGCTGCTTACGCTTGATGTTGCACCAACTCCTGCGGAATGGGCGGCAGGCGCGACTGTGACAGGCGGCACCAGCAACAAGACCTGTTACATAAAAGAAAAGCTTACATCCACAACCTATACCATCCAGAACAGAACCGGCGAGTTCACGCTTGGCGAAAGCCTCAGTGACGGCACGAATGCCGCCGATCAGGGCGCGACATATCCCCTGGTGACCGACAGCTCGGAAAGCCCGTACCAACTCTCAAAGCGGACGCTCGTTGAAATGAACCGAATTTCTAATTGGAGATCAGGAACCACGGGAAAGCCAACCAGCTACCTGCTCGATTATCGTTCGGGATATATTGCCCTATATCCTGCCCCCGATGCCGTTTACACCGTTAAATTGACCGTTATCCGTTATCCGATTACGGCTTTTTCTACCACGTCGATGTCGGGGCAGACCCCCGAGATAGCATCTCAGTATCACCATGCCTTGCTTGACGGCATTGCTTGGCAGGCGTTCTTGAAGAGAGGGGAGAATACCTACAATCCACAGAGAAGTGACTACTATTACAAATTATTCCGAAAAGCGATAAGCGACATGAAAATCACGCAGAACATGCAACATGCGAACGAATCAACAATGAATCAGCATGCGGGATTCATGTAATAAAAGGAGGATTTTACAGTGTCGGGTGTATGGCCACTACTTGATGCAGCGGACTTAGAACTGAGGGTTAGAACATATCTTAACGAGGTGGCGGCAGATTTTTACACGCAAGCCGAGATCTGGCGCTGGCTATCCATAGCCGCAAAGGACATAGCCCAAAAAACTCTTTGCGTCCGCCGGATTCTTGACGTCAAAACGACAAGCGCGGCTCGTAATGTGGCAACAAGGTGCTATAAGGTTCTGCACGTTGAGTATGTGCCATCGTCTGGTCGGGCGCAAATGCTCACCAAGATTGACCCCTTGAGAGCAGGGCATTACCCGACAAACGGGACGGCGCCTCAGTATTGGTATGAGTTTGGCTCTTATATCGGCATTGACCCTGTCCCTGATGCAGTCTATTACCTACGCCTTTATGTGGCAGATTTGCCGAAAATGCAGACTGTTTATAACGGGATCGCCTTTGTAGAGGGCGGAGCTGCAAACCAATGGACTGATAGCGGGACAGGCTGGGCATGTTCTACTACGGCGACGCATTCGGGCACTGGGCCAGACACCTTGACAGCAAACACCGCTCTCGCCGCTGCCAATACCGACGTAACAATGGTTTTTACTGTTGATAGCATTGGGGCGACTGGAACTTTGAGCGTTTCTTGTGGAGCGGGGTCACAAGTAATAATCCCCGTCGCGGGGGTCCACATGCACTCTCGTCTTGCTACGACTCCATGGCAACCGGCATTAATTGCGACAAATGATGTTGTTATCAGCGGATTCTATGCTTATATCGAAAAGGACTATACCGTAGTTGGAGACCAGACCGAACTCCCCGCCGCCTATCAGCATCTCCTGGCCCTGTATGCCACCTATAGCGGCTTGACGAAAGATCGGAAATATGGCCCGGCGCAGATGCTGGAGTCGATCTATAATAACGAGCTGGCATATCTAAGGGCCAATATCGTGGAAGTGATCCCGGACGGGAGAGCCAGTCTAAAATATAGTTAGGTGTAAAATGCAAACACATTTTGTATCAAAAGAAAAACTTTATCCGTGGTTTGGATATGCCGAACCGGCCAATGACGCCATCTTTATCAGGGCAGACTTGCCTAAACGTGTCCAAGCTTCCGTGATTGCCCACGAGACGTATCATATCCACGATAAGTCCACGAATATATTTTGGCGAGAAGTGAAAGCCAACGCCTATAGTGCTTGGAAACAGCCGATAGGATTCCTGTACTCCTGTGTCTTGAGCCTAAACATGGACAGAATTAACGCGAATATCCAAAGGTTTAGAAAAAGGAAGTAAATGTCTCTTTACGATGTAGCATCTATGGAGTCCATTGTACGCGCCCGGTTGCAAACACCGGCACAGGCCAACATGGATTCAGTAACAATCCTCGCTGCCCTGAATGACGGTTATCGGGATGTGGCAAGTAGGGCCTTCTGTATTGAGCATGAGGATACGGCATACGCGGTGGAAGGCAATAGGCTGGTGCCCTTTATCGGGCACCGGGTAACCTTTGTAGAATATGTCGTTGTGGGGGGCTAGTGTAGCATAAATTATGGCAGTAGATGACTTTAACAGAGCTGATTCCAACGACCTCGGCGTTAACTGGACCGAATCAGACTATAGTACGCCCAACTCACTGCGTATTTTGAACAATCGATTACGCATGGGGGAGGCGAACGGGATTGCCCACTATAACGGAACTTTTGCAGATGATCAATATGTCGAGGCTACAGTTACAGGCATGCAATTCGGGGACGGCCAGACTGGGATTGCGGTACGCGTCAGTGGTTCGCAGGGTGGTTTTTCGGCGTATGCGGCGATTCTTTGGCCCGTTTCAGGCCGAGTCCGTCTATACAAATACGTGAGTGCGTGGATTGTTGCGGACGCACAGGTGGAATTGGCGAATGTTCCATATACTCTGCTAACTGATGGGGTACTGCAATTTTCTACCGTGAAAATTGCAGCTATCGGAGCGACTATCAAGGTTTATATTGATAGTGTGGAGGTTATTAGCGTAAGCGACAACAGCATTGCGTCCGGTAATCCTGGATTGATCGCCCGGAGTTCTTATTGGGTTGAGTTAGATGATTGGACAGGACAAAGCTTGTCTTATGATATTACAGCTGATGCTGTGACAAACGGATCAATAACTCCTGCCGGCGTAACATCGGTGGTGGGGGGGGGAAGCCAAATGTATGCCATTACCCCCGATAGTGGCTATGGCATATTTGACGTTTTAATTGACTCAGTATCTGTTGGGGCGGTGTCTTCGTATAATTTCACCAATGTCGCTGAAGCACATACAATATCCGCTACTTTTGGGCCCCTGATGGGTCAGAGAGCCCTCCTTAAGATTCGCCCAGAAAACTGCGGCCATATCACCATAAATGATAACAGTCCACAATACTGGTTTCAGCACGGCGACAATATCGTTATTGAACCCGTTCCGGATGCGGTTTATGCCCTAAAACTTTATGTGTCGGATTTCCCGGACGCGGCGCTTACCACGGGCGAACCCGATTCGCTCCCCGATGAGTTCCACTCGTGCATCGTTGACTTTGCCTGCTACGCACTCTCGATGAAACTCAAGAAGTGGAAGCAGGCGGCGAAGTATTATAACATATACGTCAAAAACTTGACGCAAAGGCGGAAGGATTACATAGACCGGAAAGCAGAAAAACGGGCAATTCACCAGATACCAAATAACATAAAATATGGAGGAACAAGGCAATGAGCACTCTTACGTTGGCAGTGATACGATCTCTCGTAAGGAGCGATTTAAACGAATCCGGAACCACGATCCTCAGCGATACGGAACTGAACGCAATTATAAATGACGGGATGAAGGATGTTGCCGTCAAGGGGCTCTGTTATGAAAACAAGATAGCTTTCGACAACATTGCGACAACGCAGAAGATCGTTCCACTCTTGCAGGCCACCAACCATATCCTCCGCGTGAACTTTGTGGAATATAAGACCGGCACAACCGAGGGGGGGCTTGGGATGCTGGGTGTACTTCCTCAGACCATAGGTCATTCAACTATCAATGGTAACACGCCGCAATATTGGTTCCAGTGGGGAGATTTCCTGATTGTCGAACCGATTACCGATGCGGCCACCTACGATTTGGCGGTTTACGCCACCTGCTATCCGGCTGCGGTGCTGAGTGCGGATGGCGAGATTCCTTCCAGTTTGCCAGTGGAGTTCCACGAGGATGTTTATCTTTTCGCTTTAGCCTTTGCTGCTCTAAAACTTAAACGGTGGGCCGATGCAGGGAACGCTTATAACCGATATATTTCAAGTGTCCAGAGAAAGCGGTATGAATATATCATGAAGTATCCGGATGGCAGATCAACCCATGAACTGCCCGACAATGTAACGATGGAGAGTCCTAGAAATGGCTGAAAAAGGAGCAGTGGATAGAGGACATAACCTCAATATCCCGCCGACAACTGTACCGCCGATCCAGCCTGCCGGAAATGAAAGGCAGGCCGACCTTAACGTCCCCGTTGTTGCGATCCCCACGATCCAGCCCGTGGAGAACGTCCCTGAAAGTGACTTTACAGTCCCCTTGGTAGAGTTAAAAGAATCCCCCCTTGCTGAGGATGAGCGGGACACAGCGGTAAGCGTCCCCGTTGTCTTGATAGGCCAAGCAAGCCCCGCCAATAATGAACCGCTTGAAAAGTACATCATCCCCCTTGACGGTAAATGGATACCATCCGCTGACGCTTCCCAGATCGGCAAGAACTTTACTACCCTGACCAATATGCGTTATGCTGATGGGCACCCTGAATCTATTCTTGGAATGACCAAAATAAACAGTACGGCCTTGACCACATACCTGAAGGCACGGACGGCATTCCACTTCCGCAAGTCACAGCCCGCTGAGTCTCATGTTTTGGTGCAAGCCCACAATACCGGATTGACGGCTTCAAGGATTATTCAGAGCATTACGGCGATCCCGTCGGCTGGTGATTTTGTTGGTGGGGCCGCAGCAACGACTCTATTTGATGAAACCGGCGATGTAGGAATTGGCCAGTTCTCTGATGCTCCAAACGGCCAGGTGGTTTACTGCAATAAAGTGGACTCTCTTATCTGGGGCGGGGATGAAATGCGAGTAGGTGCCCTTATCGCATCCTCGGCGGCATTGTCTGCGGCAGCCGATACTGCCACTAATCCCAAAAATTACACGGAGGTTATAAACAATACCAAGACGGACTCGGCGAATAGTGCCATTCTGGGCGGGGGGATTGATTCGTTCACAAAGGCGATATGGCATTTCGACGAGGCGCAAGGTGCTGTTTCGTTTGCCGATTCTTCGGGGAACGCGCATACCCTCACGGCTGCGGGAACGGCCATAACACAGGAAGGGTGGGGCAAGTTCGGCCCGTCTGGATTGTCCACCCCCGCCAGTGGTGATTACGCATCAGCCGCCGACTCTGCTGATTGGGCGATGGGAACAGGTGTTTTCACAATAGACTTCTGGCTTCGTATCGTGGCCCCCGCGACGGCGGGATTATGGCAGCAATATGTTGACGGGAATAATAAGGTAATTTTTAAGGTTGACGTGGCCTCCGGCCCAACATGGAAATTATACTTTGCTATCGTAACGGCTGCATCCCAAACAGTTCTTATCGAGACCAGCACGGAGACCGTCAACTTGGGGTTCCATCACGTTGCTTTAATAAGAGGGTGGGGCGGGTCTGCAAACGCTTGGGCTATCACTATCGACGGAACAGCCTACGGCACCACGACTGATGTAGATACTTGGCCGGACATCGCGGCTGGATTCGATGTTGGTAGATCAGCGAGCCAGACAGTCGGGGAGACGACCATGTCCTCTCTCGTCGGCGGCTATATAGATGAGTTCCGCGTTTCAAAGGGAATTGCGAGGTGGACGGCGAATTTCTCCCCGCCTGCTGCACCATCCGCGGCGGCCTACTATACTTTTTTGATAGGCTCTACCCGCCCAGCGCAGGGGGCAAAGTTTTATATTCCCGTCCCCAATGGCACAGCCGATACGCTGACCGTCAAGGAGTTCAATGGCAACACTTGGGTGACTCTCACCCACACCGACAACACCGACTCAGGCGGCGCATCTTTTGCCCTTACCGGCACTTCCGTAACTTGGCCGTCCACCTTAACCACATCGAAGCCAAAGTATCTTGAAGGTTACTATTTATACTGGTATCAGTTTACCGTGACGGCAGGATCGGCAGAGATTTCCCACATGACCCTCGATTGCCCTTTCCAGCCCATTATCGACTTATGGGACGGCGTTTTCAGGCAAATCGTGTCTTTTTATGTTACCAAGACTGCGCCGCTCGATAATAGCATAAACGTCAGAGACGATGTTTACGCCTCTGATGATCCTGCGACTTACGCGGATGTGAGTTCACTGACCGCCCTTACTCAGTACCTTGAGCTAGGGTTTACTGAAAAGACCACCGGAGTCATGCTCAACATTCCCTCGGAGTTTGCCCAAGTGGCGGCCACAGTAATGACCGTGGATTATTGGAACGGCACGGAATATGTCACGGTTGGTGCCATCTCCGACGGTACTTCTGCGGCGGGGGTGTCGTTTGCCCGTTCTGGTGTTGTCACCTGGAGCAATAACAGCATAAATGCAGAAACAAAAAAGATAGTTGCCGGCGGCCACCGGCAAGTATATACCCCAAGCGGGAATATTGACGTCTATGCCACCATTGAATCCCCGTCTCTCTATTTTTACCGGATAAAGTTTTCCGTTGCCTTGGATCTCACGACGCGCCTTTATTATGTCGGCGGGATTCCGGTTAAAAAGGAAATCGCTGGTTACTCGTTCGGGATCCATGCCGCCGACAGGCTCTTGCTCGGATGCGATAACTACGAGAAGAAAAATGAGTTTCTTATCTCGGCTCAGAACCGACCGGACGTTTTCAATGGCCTAGACACAGATAGGATTGAAATAGGTACCGAATCGCCGTTGACTTGCGCCGCTTCTCTCTCCGCTCAATATGCCTCGAATATTTACAATCTCATTCTGGTGTTCAAGCCAGAAGAAACGTGGGTTATGAAATGGGAACAGACCGATAACGGGACGGTATGGGAGCGCTACCGAATATCCGCGAATATCGGGTGCCCGGCTCCGCAGACGCTCAAGACCGTATCGGCCAGCTTTGGCGATGATCTTTCGCAATCCAAGTTAATCGCAATCTGGCGAGGCAATGACGGCATTTACGTTTCTAATGGCCAAGCCCCGCAACTGGCGTCCAAAGACATTCTCAACGTGTTCGATCAGTACAAGACGCCACATGTCAATCTGGCCATGGTGCCCTATGAATCGGCGGGCATTGTTCAGTATAACGGGATTCTTGAGTATCATTGGTGTTGGGCCACCGACCTCTACCAAATAAGCTTTACTGCCGGGGATAATGAACCAGCGGTTGGCTCAACTATTACGGGGAATACCAGCGCCGCCACGGGAGTAATTGACCACATCGGGACAATAACTGGTTCGTGGGCAGGTAACGATGCCGCTGGGATTTTCTATGTCAGGCCAATTACCGGAACCTGGCAGGCGGAAACCATTAAGCAGGGGGCGACCACAATCGCAATATGCTCAGGGGCGGCGGCGTTAACTACCGACCTTTCCCATATAACGCTTGATAAGGAATTTGTCCTCGACCTCCACCGTTTCAAGTGGTACGAGGTTGACCGATCGTCGGGTAAATATCTCCAGTGCATCGTGAGCGTTGGGGATACTTCCGGGAACCCCTACCCGTTCGGTTTCATCGACACCGGGTACATGGAACGGCTGGAATATGGGGCATCTTTCGATGGTGGCACGATAACCGCGACCATGCAGGTAGGGGATCAGATACTTTCGGCAAACGATCCGTTGACCGAAACGGAAGTCATTATGGCAAACTTAATTTCCATTCCGCACACCACGACGACCACGGCAACCTTGACCAACTATATTGATGGCGCTACTTCTGGATCGGCAAATTCAATGTCGCTTGCCAATAGCACTCACAGGACGGCGAACACCATTACAACTATCGCCTCGGTACCGGGGGTGCTCCACGGGTTTAAGCTGGTGTGGGCGTCAAGCACGGATGCGGTTAAATTTATTCCGATGATTTTGGCGGTTTTTTATCGGAAAACGAGGGATCATTTAAGAGGCGTTAGCTAAAAGGAGAGATTATGGCAGACATTTACTCGGCTTCACCCCAGATTGCTGGCGGCAGAAAATTTCAAACCTACTTAAACCAATGGGGGGCCACTTCGGGCCGCGTTCCTTCGGCGACCATGCTGGATCAGATAATTCAGGGCGAGCTTGATGCCTCAAGCAGACGGATGGCAGAGTCACGAAGACTTGCAGAAAAGCAACGGCAATTTGACATAAGCCAGAAGAATGCAGCAGATACGGCAGGCGCCAACAGGAGTGCTGGCTTAGTGGGGACAACCACCAACGCATTGACTACCGGAGCAACCTTGAGGGCCTTGACTAAGCTGCCGGGCGAGCCATTTAACCCCTGGGGCGCCGCACATGAAACTTGGAGCGCCACGCAGGGCCCTGCGGCAGCCGAGGGGATACTTAACGGAACGATACCGTCCACATTACCCTCGACAGTGGCGCCAACCGTCGCGGGGCCGACGGTTCTTGCTTCTACCCAAGCACCTGCCACGACAGGGCTTGCAATGGCGCCCGCTACTGGTAATTTCGGCGTTGATACGGCGCTTGGCAATATGGCGACACCTGAACTGGCGACGGGGGCGGGTGCCGAAACGGCAGGATTCGGCGCCACTACTATGCCCTACCTGGGGCCAGCCGCGGCAGGATATGCGGCTCCGGGGATAGTGAATATGCTTGGGAAAAAGGTAGGCGGGTTCAGTAACCCCACCGAATCACTCGGCAAGAATCTCTCCCTTGGTCTTGTCCAGAACGAGAAGTCCGCAGATATGGTTGGAAGCACGGCGGTGGGCGCGGGCGCGGGCGCGTTAATTGGGGCGCAAATCGGGGCGGTTGGTGGCCCTGCGGGCGCCTTGGTGGGCGCGGGCGCAGGGCTCCTTTCAAGCGTTCTATCAGACACTTGGATTTGCACAGCGATAGAAACGCTTTGTGGCCTTTCTGCGAGCACGCTACAGGGGCTTTCCGATCTTCGTCGGTACTCGGTTAAACACTACAAGGAAGAATCAAAGAAGTATTTTAAGAACGGGCATTTGCTTGTGACGGCGATAAACCAAGGGGAATTGCCAGATATGGTTTACGGGACGCTTAAGGAAACTCTCGTTAACGAATGCGTGAATCTGGTAAGCGGCGGAGATTTAGAGCTTGCCTATCAGCACTATAAGGAAGTAGTAGAAGCCCTTTGCAAACAATACGATGTTGACCTTTCCATGAAGGAGGAAAAATAACCATGGCGAATTTTAGCAATACTTCACCTTGGATAGGAGCCGGACAAGGGATCGAGCAAGGTATCCAGAACGCCGGGGTTATTTCGGGACTTTTGCAGCGAAAAGAAGCGGCAGATCAAGAGGCGGCTCTAGCCCCGTTACGAAGGAAGGCGCTTGAACAAGGTGTCGCGGCAAGCGGGATGGGATTAGAAGACGCGAGAAGGAAAGAGGCGGAGCTCAACCGCCCTGTTGATTATAAATCTCATCCTCTCTTCCAGAACATGACTGATGAAGCCAAAGCAACGGAAGAAAGCAGGTTCCTAAGCTTTGGCCCCCCAACAGTTCGCACGATGCGAAGCTATCTTAAGGATACTGGGTCCAACTTGCAAGGTTTTCAGAACCTGGCAGCCTCACAAAAGGCGATGATTGGGCAACAGTTACTGCCACTAACAGCAGAAATAACAGCATTGCAGGCGGCGGGACAACCGGTACCGGACGAGAAGATGCAACTATTCCAGAACCTTTCAGCCAAAAGTCAATCAGTAGATTATCAAACACGGGCGGTAAAAATGAATGCCGCAGTTAAGGATGATCCGAACCTCTTAAAGAATGCAGGAATAGCGGCAGCAGTTCGCAGCCAGAACCCCGAACTTTACGAAAAAGCTATTGCTGAACTGCCCGGCATACAAAGAGAAGAAATCAAGGCAAGGGCAGCAGAAAAAAACCGGCTGGCAGGGATAGCAGCGACGGCTTTAGAGGGCGAGAAAAACCGACAGAATAGGCTTGATTCGGCGAAGGTAACGGCGGCGGGGAAAGCAGATACGGCATCCGAGAAAAAAACAGCGGCGGCGCAGAAGATAACGGAAACCCAGATAACTGGATACATGGCCAGAAACGATGCAAAAATAAGAGAATATACGAGCCTCCTCAATAAGGCAAAGAAGAATGACCCCAATAAGCGAAACTATCAGCTTACGATAGATGGCTTTGTCGAGGCCAATGCAAAGGCTGGCGACACCCTCGCTCATGTTCGTGGTGGCGGCGGCGCATCGTGGAACGGCGGCACTGTGTCGCGGTCAGTGGGAGCGAAGCCATCGGGGGGCAATGTGTCTGTTCATCGAGCGAATGCCGCGGCACAAATATCGAAGCTTAAGAATCCGGCAGCGATACAGGCGGTAAAGGATATGTTCAAGAAGGAAACCGGGCAGGATTTATAAAAATGGAAGCAAACCCTTACGCAGCGATTACCGATACCAATTATGCAGCGGCAAACCCTTACGCCTTGATTAAGGATGAGGATTTTGCCATGCCTAAAAGCATTGGTGACGAAGCCTTGAACCTTGGGAAAACGGCGGTATCTCTTTCGACGCCGCTGGTTACTTTCCCAACCGAATTGATTAGCGGAGTGGTTGCGGGCTTCAAGGAAAAATATAAAGAAGGCATGTTGCCGAAAGGAACTGAATCAGGAGCAGGAGCGGCATTTGCGAGAGGACGGGAAGAGTCCGCCCAAAAATCTGCCGATATGCTGAAGATGTATGAACCTGATCCGGGGAGTCTGGCAGCAAAATATATTCAAAACCCTGTATCCGCCCTTTTCGGCGAGGTGGCTAAAGAAGGCCAGCGATTTGGTAAGCATCTTGTTTCGACGTGGGGAATACAGCCTGAAGACCTCATGTGGGAGCTGGGCGGGGCTGTAGGCGAGCTAAAAGCCTTTGGAGTCTTAGGGGAAGCTGGCAAGGGGGTTAAGTCGGCAAAAGAAGCTGTTGTGCAGGCAGCGAGACGAGCGAAGGCCGGGCTAGAAGCCAGGCGGATAGAATCTTCCCTGGAATATACGCCTTCAGTTGAACCGCCTTTGCCTCCCGCTACAGGCGGCGTTTCGGCCCTTCCTATTAAAGTTCCGGCAACAAGACCAACGCCACGAGAAGAAATCGACCGGCTAAAAACAGAAGATTTACGAAGGGGTGCCGTAAAGGATAATCCCTATACGGACATAACTGACGAAAAGTTTACTGCCACCGATAAGGCAGTTGAGAACCCCTATGCTTCGATTACGGATGAATCCGTAAAGGCAGCACCGTCGGTTAATCTTCCCGAACCAGTCATTGAACCGGCCCCTGAACCCGCTATCGAGCCACAGCCGGTAACGATGAGGAGCATTGACGATCTCCGCCGTGACTTTGTCGATTCGATGGATGTGCAGCCAGAACCAGCAAAGATTGAAACCGTAAGCGATACACAGCCATCTCGCCAGCCAGGCGCGGAAGGAGTTACTGCGGCGCCAATAGAGGCGGCGCCATCTGGCCCGCCTGCATCGAAGTTTTACAGAGACTACACCCCAGAAGACTTTATCAATACATCTTCGCGTGAGGAGTTAAGAAATACCGTTGACAACTTCCTCAGTATGGATGATAATCTTTTCCAGAAGATGTGGGACGGGGAAGTTCCCGGACACAGGAAGTTGTTCGCTTTCAATCAGAAGTATAGGGAGGCGCTTGAGCTTGCAGCGATCGACAAAGACCATTCCGCCGTCAAATCAATTATCGAACGGGTTAAACGGCAAGTTACCCCTGAAGAAGTCGAAGCCCTACAGAAAACCAAAAGAGAAATTGCTGCCTCCGAAGCTGAAGCTGCTTTACGTCCCCAAGAAATACCCGCTGATATTGGAGTAAGGCCAGAAGAAGATTGGGGCGTGTTTCATGCTCTTGACTCTCGTGTGGTTAAAAACCCTTATCCTGAAGACCTCGCCTATATGGGCGAAAATTTCAGAAAAAACAACCCCTCCGCCCCCGACGAGATAGCCATAAGGCACGCCTACGACGCACAGGGCAACAAGTACAGTTGGGAAGGGCACAACACCCTCGACCAATTGCGGCCCCTTATCGAATCACGGTTTGCTGCAAATTTAACAGACAAAACTCCAGAATCATTGCGATACCCCGAAAGAGAGGTGGCGAAAGCACCATCTCCTGCCGAAAGTTTCCCCAATAAAATAGAGCCCGAGCAGGCCGCGACCCCGATCCGGAAAGCAAAACCCCTCCGCATGGATGGAACAACGCGACCGGAGAAAGCAGTGCCCATCCCCCCTGCTGGCTTCGATTCCCTGCCCCAGTTAACCCGTGACAAGTTCAACGCGGCCTTTGAATCCAAAGATGCGGCAACCATGCAGGGCTATCTTTACGCAGCCAACAAGAACCTCCGTACTGAATTTGAGAGTAGAACAGGGGTAAAGTTACCAAAGGCCGTCAAGGATATGCGAAAGACGGTGAGTGATTATTTCAATGACGCAGACAGGGCGGCGGTTCAAAACGATATTTCCGCCAGATTAAAAGACCAAAATACCCGTGATGCCGAATTTGCAAGTCAAGGCCTTCGCCAACAGTTGTTCGCAGCGCCCGATGCCGAGAAAGCGGCAATAGTGTCAAGGATGACAAAAGAGCAGGCGGCGGATGCGCTCAAGCAGTTAGACGCGGCCCCCGGCGATGACATTGGGGCAAGAAAGGCAATCGGCGATACGTTCCCAGAATTGGCAGCGGCAGCAAGGCCAACACCAAAGCAGGCAGCTACCCCGGTCATTGAGCAAATAGCCCCCGCTGAGGTCAAGGTAATCCCCACAACAAAATCAGCCGAGGCCAACGTCGTCAGTCCGAAAGAACAAAGGGCATACGTTCAAACAAAAGTTGACGGTTTGATTAAGGATGCGCGGCAACGGTGGAGAGACCAGAATGGCGGCGGAGGGGAGTTCACAGATAAAGAGATTGATGCCACTATGTCGAAAGGTTTTTATCGGGCAGAGATTCCGCCTGACGGAGCGCAGAAAGTTACGATTGACGTTCCGAACGATGGACAATATAGGGTCAACAATGATCTAAAGTCTTTGCTGACGTTTCAGAAAAACCTTTCCAAAATGACGGAACCGACGCGAGATGCTTCTAAACCGCCCGGACTGCCATCCACCAAGCCAACCGGTAAGACTCCTGCACAGTTCGAGGCTGAATACGAGGCTGAAAAAGCGGCATATAACGAAAAACGCGAGGGAGTAAAACAAGAGTACCTTGATTATCCGAACCGGATTGAGAGAGCCAAGCAAGAGGAGGCGAAATGGCAACAAATATATGCCGATGTGCGAGACAAGAAAATTACGCTTAAATCTTTGGCTCCTGAATTTCGCGGGAAAACACCCTCCGGTTATGACGTCAACACACGGGTTTTAGAGAAGCAAATATCTGTCAAAAACATAGAACAACAGGTCAAGGATTTAGAAATTGAAATCGCTAAAAATTGGAAGGGTCTTGATAAAGAATTAAAAGCGGCACCACGTACCATCGTTGACATTGCCAAAGACATCAGCACCGCCCTGGGCGAAAAAGGAACAGTAGGCAAACAGGAACTTACCGAAAAGCAGGTTGCTGCCCGTGCCCGATTAACGGAAGACATGCGGCAAATCAAAATGGCCGCGGATAATGCTAAGGTATCGATCGAAGAACACCTGAAGAAGATTTACCCCGACCTGACTGATGCAGAGTTAAGCCATTTGATGCAGTTCGCGCCAAAGGCACCACCCAAGGCAGACGCTCCTACCAACCGGCAAGAGATCGTTGAACCTGGGGCTTCTCAGGGCAAAGGGCCGGAGATTCCGCGTAGTCAAGAGATTGCGGCGGAGTTGCCAAAAGAAGATGTAATCAGTCTTAAAAAACGCATTGTCGATCCTCAAGACCAGTCCATGGGGCTAAGCGAAGTTGAACGAGAAATTCTAAGGGCAGTCCCCACATACGAAGAAGGACGCAGGTTACTTGCATCAGGCAGACGTAACCCCAGGACGATTACGGCTGATGTTGTCGAAAACCATAGGATGATGACGCTTGAAGAAGCCGGGGTAGTTCTCGCCGACCGTGTAACTCTTGATAACCAGCGGATGCTTTTGGAAGCAGATATTGCGAAGGCGATAACTGACGGAGACACCGCAACGATTGGTGAAAAAAAGATTGCTCTCGAAATGACCAAACGAGACTTGCAGGTTAGTTCACAATCCCTTCAAAGCAATCGTGAACTCTGGAGCGCTATTGGCAAGGTGATGCAGCTCGAAGCAAAGCGCGATTATTCTCTTGAGTCCATGATTCGCAAGGCGAAGATCGACACCGGCAAAGAAGTAACGCCTGAACACAGGGCAATACTCGAAAAACACGCCAAAGAGATCGAGCGTCTTCAGTCCGAAATAGCGATGCGAGACGAGAAGATTTCTCAGGCTGAAATGATTAAGACCGTTGAAAAGCTGAAAAACACTGTTTCCAAGGAGCAGCGAGACGTAAAGAGATCGATTAAGAAAGAGGTCTTGGATGCAGAGATAAAAGGGCTTTACGCAGAATTTAACTCTAAATTCGGTGCGACACGCCTTAACGCCAATATCCCATTAGATGCAATCCCGGTGTTAGGCAAGCTGGCAAAGGCTTATGTCGAGCGTGGCGTGATAACGGCGGAGGGCATTGTCGATGCCATTTACACCGAAGTAAAGAACCTTGGCCTTGAAGTAAGCAAGCGCGACATCAGGGATGCCATAAGCGGTTACGGTACTACCAGAACCATGAATCAGGACGTTATTATTGCTCAGTTGCGCGAACTTAAGCGGCAGATGGCTTTGATTTCCGGTCTTGAGGATGCGCAAGGCGGCAAGTCTCCCACAAAGAGATTTCAGTCGGATGTTGAAACCCCGAGAGTGCGAGAGCTTAAAAAGCAAATTAAGCAGGCCATGAAAGAGAATGGGCTTGATACCAGCAAGATTCCGACAACTGAACAGCAGTGGAAAACATCTCTGGAAGCCACAAAGACGCGGCTGAGAAACCAGATAGAAGACCTTACCTCTGCGATTTTGGGTAGAAAAGAACTTGCGAAGAAGAAGGGAATATCTGCTGTTGATGAAGAAACGGCAATTTTAAAGAGTTATTCTGAATCCCTCAAAAAGGTCTATGACCAAGTGTTTGAAGACCCGAATCTTGAGGCGCAGAAAAAGGCACTGGCGGCGCAACGGGCAATCAGTATCGAACTGATCCGCCTTGATAAGCAGATTTCCGACTATATTAAGCGAACGGAAGAAAAAGATGTTGCATCCCGTGCAAGGAAGTTATCGCCTCCAAAGACCGAAGACATCCGGCTCATGCGAGAGGTCAGGGATACCGCAAAGCAGACTTTTGAGGACATGAAAAAAGAACTTCGGCCTAAGAAGTCACCTGATGAAATAGCCCTGCAATCCTATAAGACCAGAACGAAGAACAAGATTGCCGAACTGGAAGCCAAGCGAGAAAGCGGGGATTTCACCAAGAAAGAGCGCAAGCAGTTGGAGCTTGATAAAGAAGGAACCAACCTAAAGTTCAAGCTGTCGCAAGAACAAAAGTCATATTACGAAGCTGCGGAAAACTACCGCCTGGCTAACCGAGGCAGGGTCGAAAGGATTTGGGACGGGATAAAGGAAGTGGGCAACCTTTCGCGGGCGATCAAGACCAGTATGGATTTATCCGCTGTTTTAAGGCAGGGCGGCTTTATTGCCTTGGGTCACCCAGTGCGGGCATTAATGGCTTTTCCTGATATGTTTAAGGCATTGAAGTCCGAAGAGGGCCGCTTTGCTGTAGATCAAGAAATATTGGCAAGGCCGAATTACCAACTTTACGAGCAGTCAAAACTTTATCTTTCTGAGCATGGGCAGGTTTTATCTAGAATGGAAGAGGCGTATATGTCCCGTTTGGTAGATAAACTTGCGAAGGGCAGTGCCTGGAACCCCGGTCGGCTTGTTTTCAAAGGAGCCGCGGCTTCTGAACGGGCCTACACCACCTTCTTGAACAGACTGAGAGCGGATTCTTTCGATGCCATGTATAAGAATCTTGCCATTGACGGGACACCGACAGAACTTGCCGCCATATCGAACTATGTCAACGTGGCTACGGGGCGGGGAAATATCGGGACAAACCGGCAGGGAATTATCAATTCTCTTACCACCATGAACAGCGTGTTCTTTGCGCCTCGGTATGTTTTAAGCCGATTCCAATTACTCGTGGGTCAACCCGCCCTTCGTGGAACCGCTCGAACGCGTATTATGGTAGCGAAGGAATACGGACGGTTCTTAGGGGGGCTTGCGGTGTTTTATGTTTTGGGTACGGCGGCAGGCGGGGACATAGAGACTGACCCTCGCAGCACAGATTTCGGGAAGATAAGATTCGGCAACACGCGGCTTGATCCGATGTCAGGATTATCGCAGACGGCGGTAGTAACAAGCAAAATCGGCGCTTCCATAATAAACCGCATAGCGCCCGATACGTTTGAGGGCAACGTTAATACCGAAGGCGACATATCAGACCGCGACATTTCTTATGTCGGTGGGCGCTTTGTCAGGTCTAAGCTCAACCCAATAGTGGGCATCTCGTATGATTTGATGACCGGCCGGGCTTATCTAAATAAGGAAGTCGGACGCGGGGTGCCTATGGAAGAAAATCTATCATATGCCGCAGGGCAGCTTGTCCCTCTGGCGCTCAGTGACATTTTCGCAGTAATGGAAGAGCAAGGCGTTCCAGCAGGTACGGCCTTTGCCATGCTTTCAATATTCGGGATGGGATTGCAGACTTATAATAACGAGTAACAAAAACATTGTCTTAAAGCAATAACTGTGCGAAAATCGCACACCTTAAGGAGGTAATGGAAAATGGGCGTATATAAGCAATTTGGCCCTAACCCTTTTCAGATAGTTAATAATGTATGCTTTCTTGGGTTAACAGATAAAAAAGGGCATATTAAGCATTGCACAGTTATTGATGCTGAAGACTATCCGAAAGTATCTAATATTCGATGGGGGAGCACAACGACACTTGATGGGCGGCACTATGTAAGGAGCTCTAAGCATCGCGTATCTTTACATCGTTTTATTGTTGGTCTAAAAAAACAGGAAACGCTCGATCATAAGAACCGTAATCCTCTGGATAATAGAAAGGATAATCTTAGATTATGCCCAATCGAAACTCAGAACCATTGGAATACAGGGCCAAACCGAGATAGCTTGCACGGTTTTAAGGGCGTTTGGTATCACAAAGAGAGAGATAGATATGTAGCAAGAATTGTTTGCAATGGGGTCAAGCATTGGATTGGATCGTATAAAACCAAAGAAGAGGCGGCATTAGCATTTAATGATGCCGCTATAAAATATCAAGGCGAATTTGCCTATCTTAACAATATTCCTATTATGGAGGTAAATCATGGGCGCATCAGTATGTAGTTCGAGCACAGGTACAGTCACCGGCACAGATCCTGATTTTGTACTCACCCAGAAAATCAACAATCCCCAGGGCGTGGTTCTTCTGGTCAAATACACCAGAACTGCGGCGTCTGACCTCACGATTACCATTGATAAAATTTTCCGGCCAGTCCATGCGACCGATCTTTACCGGATGACCTCACTAACCGGAACGGCGTTAGGGGCATGGGCTATGGTGATTTCGGCAACAGGTAACTATGAAATCCCAATACCCATTATCGAGCCGGTCAAAACCATTGTCGTTAACCTGACGGTAGGGGCCGCTGCGCAGGGCAACGCGATTGTCTGCAATGTGGTAGAGAGCTAAAGGAGGCTGTAATGATAAAAAACTTCAAAGGCTTCATAAATGAAGTCCAAAGAAAAATAGGAACATTGGGCGCGCAGGATGCCGATAACGTGGCCATCACGGGAGGCACAATCTCCGGCGCAGTCATAACCGACCAATTCACCACTTCGACAGACCCCGCATCGAGTGCTGCGGTGACGACAGCAATCGTTGATGCCTACAACGGGGTAGTGATTACCCTGACCGGTGCGGGGAACGCTCAGACAATTGCAGCTCCTTCAGCGGCGACGGTGAAGAGGTTCCAGGTATTCAACAATGATACCTCAACCAATTCGATTGCAATTAATGGGATTACGCTTCAACCGGGCAAGGGACAGTCTTTTGTATATGATGGTTCTGCCTGGGGGCCTATAGATATAGGCATAACTGCAATCCCCGTTCCCGAAACACAAGGTGGAACGGGTCAGAGTAGCATGGCAGCCAAGAACCCTCCCATTGATGCTGACCTTGCCGTTTACCGTGACAGCGCAGCCTCTGATGCATTGGTCACTTCTACCTGGACACAAGTAAAGGCGTTTCTTAAGACCTATTTTGATAGCATTTACGATGCTGCTGGTACAGCCGCAGGTAAAATCGCCTCATCCATCTCCGACGGAGACACCACCCACGCCCCGGACGGCAATTCTGTCTTTGATGCACTGGCACTGAAGGCCCCATTAGCGAGTCCCACATTTACAACTCAGATTACCACGCCTGTAGTTTATGGCTCCTCTGCCGCCGATGGAGATATTACAATTGAGGGGACATCATCTGCAACGAAGACGACCAGTTATGTGATTTTACAACCGACAAGCGGCAACGTCGGCATCGGGACGACTCTGCCAGCGGCGATTTTACATATAAACAACGATTTTAGTGCCGCTACATATGAGAGATTATTACAGGGTAGGTCATCGGGGAATAATAGTTTTGGAATTGGTGTCGGCGGTAATGATACTTACATATCAGCCGCAGGAGCTGGGGGTATGCATTTTGCGACCAACAGCAACTTAGGTGTAACTGGAACTTCCGTGCCCACTAATGTCACAATGTCAATTTTAAATACCGGCAACGTCGGCATCGGGACGACTCTGCCAGCGGCGATTTTACATATAAACAACGATTTTAGTGCCGCTACATATGAGAGATTATTACAGGGTAGGTCATCGGGGAATAATAGTTTTGGAATTGGT
>Ga0209541_10001021_pt1 | contig 55765 bp, 60 predicted proteins | sample RifCSPlowO2_01_FD_184027 | JGI IMG/M metagenome (GOLD analysis project Ga0209541, IMG submission 184027) | Groundwater microbial communities from Rifle, Colorado - Rifle CSP2_plank lowO2_0.1 (SPAdes) (version 2) | ecosystem: Environmental > Aquatic > Deep subsurface > Groundwater | place... | reverse complement strand
GCTTTATTATGTGTCTTAGGTCTAGCCATGATACGCACCTCTTATAGCTAGACCTATAAAAGAACTACTTTATTAACGTTTCTATTTTGGGACAGACCCGTTTGGATTGATCTAGTAAAAGACAAATATAACTCATAATAACTGTTTGTCTTGTCAGAACTACTTTGTATTTCTGAGCATGCTTAAAAATCCTAACGGATTTTTGGCATCCCAGAAATAGGTTAATTTTCTGAGGATGATCAGAATTTCCAAAAAATTCTGACATTTACAATATAGTTTGCGGAAAAGTTTATGTCTTATTATTGTCGCAGATTAATAACTCTTCAAAGCATTAAAATGGTATGACATTTCATTAAAATATCAGATTAATAAGAAAAATAATTGTTTTTAATTAAGATATTAAATCTAAGCGTTTGGGAATTAAACAATATAAAAAAATCTACTTCAGCAGTTCCTGTCATCTCTGGTTTTATAGCAGAGGGGGAGTTGTCATCTGATCTCCTTCAATTTCTTCAGTATCTGCATTTTTTTTAGCTTGAATTGCCTTTGGTTCAATCCAATATATTTTATATCCTTGAAATTGAAAATTATGTTTTTCAGCCTTTCATAATAATTTTCAAGTTTAAACTTTTTTAACAATATAAAATATTGGTCAAAATTAATGTCGGCATTGAGCATCAAATTCATTATGTCTATTCTGTCTTTCTCTCCTTTGACTGATTTTTCTCTGTCTTTTTCTGCCCCTTGCTTCAATATGAGCAGCACTTCTGCTTTCACAACCTCAATATTCTGTATGGTTGTTGTGTATTTAATGATTTCTTCTGCTGGAATGGCCAATTCTGAAAAAAATGGTGTATATATATCAACATCTATTTCCTCAAATTTTATCTCATATTTTTTTAAGCTGTCATTTTTCTTTAGTTCATATTTTTTCTTAAGGTAGGACAAGTCATCAAAGTCTTTTATCACAATGTCTACATCTTTGGATTTATGAATATTTGTCCATAGGTATGCGGCCCATCCTCCTATTAGCACAAATTTAAATCCTTTTAATTCCAACAATATCTTCCAGCTTTTGTCTGTTAACGTGCTGTTCCAGAACTCAGTTATATCATTCATAGTTGGCCTCATTAATCTTATTAATAGACTTTTTTTCAAATTCTTTAATAAATTCCTTTGCATACCATTCCCTAATATTCCAAAGGTCGACGAATAGTTGTGCTTCAGTCATTTTTTTCATATTTGTATCTTTTTTTATCACAAACAGATTTGGTGTCTTATCATTTTTTGGAAACCTTTTTTCTATTTCTGTAGCATTTTCTGAATAAACATAAACCTCTGAGTAGTCAGCTGGAACATCCTTAAACATGAATTTATATGCTGAGTAGGCTCCATATATAGTATCACTTGGCATCTCTGCTTCAATTTTTCTTACCTGTTTTTCAGCTCTGGTCTTGTAGATTACGTCTTTGTCTATATTTCTTATTGACGCCCAGTAGTACAATATTTTTTTTGCATCTGTTACAACAAAACCTCTTTGTTTTACTTTGACTGCATTCATTCTTTTCAGTGGTTTTAACGCCAGGTTTACTATGCTTAAAGAAATGTTTAATGTTCTGGCTAACTCAGATTGTGTTAGCTCTCTGTTTTTTTGGTTAAGTAGCTCCCTATAAACTTCTTCTATTCGTTTCATATTTCTATAATTGTTTTATTTGTTTATAAATCTTTCTATATTCATAGAAACTTATATAAAAGGGTAATTTAAATTTAGAATTAAGAATTCATCTTTTGGAATTCTCAGTGGAATAGATCTACTTCAGCAGTTCCTGTCCGCTCTTTCTTGATGCCTGATGGCAGCTGTTGTTCTTCGCCAAGTATCAATGGGACTGTTTGTCCTTGGAAAGAGATGTCCTTGAAATGTGTTTTCATTGGCATTCATCCTAGTATTCTGTATACTATATGATATATAAAACATAATAAAATGAATGAAAAATTATACAAAAGTAATATTGTATCCGGTAAAGATTAAAATTTGAATTATAAACCTTTTTTCTGAAATGGTTTTTGATTGGATAGTTGGCTATTCCAAAAGCCATTTCCACACAGGCTTAATCATTATCTTTTTTGCTTTGATAGTTTCTTCATGTTCCATAGTTAGAATAAGCCCTTCTTTTAGTTTATACTTTGTCATCGCCTGCTGCAATCCTTCTAATTCTCTTTTCCTAGTTTCGGGGTTGCCGATATCCATACACACCTGAATAGCCTGAGAAATTTTTAATCCTTGCTTCACAACAAAGTCACATTCTCTTTTGTCGAGATGGTAGTAGGCTTCTTTTTTGTTTCTTAACAAATGAAGGAATACTAAGTTTTCTAATAGTTTGCCTGAATTTTCTGTGAAGTTAAAGGAAACGGTTTTCAGAAAGCTATTATCTCCTGCATAGGGCTTTGAGGATGATACTTTTTGCTTGGCTAAAGAATAATCAAATTTTTCCAAGGTGTAAATTAGAAAAACATTCCTGAAATAGTCTATATAGTTTTTTATAGTGCTTAAGCTCTTTATTCCTGTAACTTGTTTTAGTGTAGCGTATGAGTATGGTTTTCCTATGTTTGAAAATAAGTATAGGAGCAAATCTTTTGTTTGCTTAACCTGTTTTATGTTATACCGATTCAATATGTCTTTATTGAGAATATCATCAAAATATTGTTTTGATAGCTGCAAGTCATCATTCCTTATCACCAATGGAAATCCGCCTAGGTTCAAATAATCTTTAAAATGCTTGAGTGTTATGCTATTCTGCTCGGAGGTCATTTGCTTTGAAACCTCAGCATTCTTTATACGGAGATATTCTCTAAAAGAGAATGGATGCAGATTTAGGACTTTGTTCCTGCCTGTTAGGTATGTTGATATTTCAGAGCTTAAAAGTTTCGAATTTGATCCTGTTATGAAAACTTTAATATCCTGTGCATAAAGGTTATTTGCCCATCTTTCCCAATGCTCAATGTTCTGTATCTCATCTAGGAAATAGGTTATTTTTCCTTTTCCAAAAAGTTCTATGGCTATGCTTTGAACATCCTCAAAATTTTCTTTGTTAAAGTCAGTAAGCCGGATATCATCAAAGTTAAGGTAAATCTTATTTCCTTCAATTTTATTAGAGATTAGCTTTAGGAGAGAGCTCTTTCCGCATCTTCTTATGCCTGAAATGATTGTTATCTCATTGCCTTTTAGATCGAGCTCTATATCCCTGTCTATTAGATCATCTTTTTTTTTGAATAGGTCTTGTTGGTCTATTATAACCTGCCTTAGCTTGATTTTATCCATAACACAGCATAGGTGGCTTTTGTTTATAAACCTTTCGCTGCAATTTGATAACTCTTTATAAATAGATATAAACTGGCAAAGATGAGGTACAGGTCTATTATACTTAATCTCATGTCTCGATACATTCGCGGTTTAATCATTATGTTAGCCAATTGAATAAATTTGAAAAAATTAAAGTAGCTATATCAGAAATATCTTGATATACCCTGATCATAGTAGGTTATGAATATTGGATAATCTTTGAATTATTAGTTTAAAAAAATCATTTCAGCAGTTCCCTCATCTCTTTCTTGATGCCTGATGGCTGTTGCTGTTCTTTATAACGCGTACAATTATTCTTTTGAATGGGAAGATTTATAAATGTTGTTAATTTAACTTACCATATGGTAGAAAATATTAACAATATCAATTTGGATATCATCGGATTATATGCAAATGGCTATCTTAGTCAATTTCATGTTAGGGAGATGGCTAAGCTGATTGGAAAAAGCCATGTTGGTTTGTTGCCTCATCTGAAAAAGTTTGAAATGGATAAGATTTTGAAATCTAAATTTATTGGGCGAAGTAAGGTTTATTCTCTTAATCACAGCAATAATCAAGTGGCTGAATATTTATCTCTTAGCGAAAAGAAAAAAACTTTGGGATTATTGTCCAAAGAATTTTTTATTAAAAAAATTTATGATGATTTTATTGGTCTTGATTTGAGTGGCAGTCTAATTTTGTTTGGCAGTTATGCATCAGGATCTATGATAAGGGAAAGTGATATTGATCTACTTTATATTGGAGTTAAGAATGCTCAGATTAATAAGATTAAAGAGTTAGGTAAAGTTTATAACAGGCAAATCCACCTTATTTCAATGACTTTAGAACAATTTAGGGATCATTTGTCCAAGAAAAGCGCTTTGGTAGAGGAAATTGTCAATAATCACATTATTTTATATAATCATGACATTTTTATAAAAGAGCTTTGGAGGCATTACCACGAAAAATTATGACTATTGTTTTAAAAAGTCAAAAGGATTGAGAATTGTGAATCCTAGCGATAACTTATCTGAGGTCTATAAGCAGAAATCAAGGTCTGCGCTGAATATGTTAAATTCAGCATTGGAAAAGCAGGAAAATGATTGGATACTTGATACTTCTTATTATTAAAAAGTTCGTGGTTTAATACCTTAGAATTTAGTCCGAACTTTTTAATTCCAAAAACCGCATGATTAAATACCATGCACTTTAGTGCAGGGATTAGTGCGGTTTTTGTTATGCAAAATACTTTATTGTCTATGCTTTGTTTATGAAAGCAGGCATAAAATCAGAGATTCATGATTGCACTATATTTGGTTTGAAATCCTTATTTTTGGATGAAGGCATAATTCCTGATTTAATTTATATTGAGCTTGAAAAATCTAAGGATTTGAGGGTGGGGGGCTTATATTATAATAAAGATATTGGAGCAGAAGAGATCTTGAAAAGGGCAAAGATTGCTCCAGAATTCTGTTTGGAAGTTGAGCCTATAATTGAGAGGCTTTCTCAGGAAGATATAAAAAGAGTTAGGAGTAAGTTTGAAACATTAAAAAGTAAATTAAATTAAGGTTTTCATATTTTTCGTTACTTCTGCAGTTCCCATATCTCTTTCTTGATGCCCTATAGAAATTGTTGTGAATGCATCCGTAATATTTACGGAATATCATGCTAAAAGCATATAAACCTGATTTGTGCTATCTTAGTCTATCATATGGTGAATACTTTAAGGAAGAGATATGGCGCAAAAAGCATATTATGTTGATACGAGTATTTGGTTAAACCTTTTCAAAAAAGAGGGAGATCCTAAACAGGGAGTGCCTTATTGGAAAATAGCAAAAGATTTTGTTGATACAGTAATGTTTTCAAAGGATGATCAACTAATTTATTCAGGTTTTATTCTTAAGGAGCTAAAATTTAACATAAATAATGAAATGTTTTACTTGGACAAATTGACCTTTTTTGAGAATGAAGATAAAATAAAATTTGTTAAGGCTACACCTGATGATTATTCCTTTGCCAGGAAATTAGAATCAGAATTTAGGTATGATATAAGCTTTTTTGATTGTATGCACATAGCAATTTGCAAGAGGATGAATTACGCGCTTGTTACCCGAGATAGTCTATTAATACAACATGCAATTAAATATGTTGAAGCCTGTACACCAGAAAAGCTGCTACCTAAGTTTATTAATCTCAAGTAAGTTGATTTTTTCCTTGGACAGATTCTTTCTGATTTTCCTGACCTCTTTAACTGAATTTCCTGTGTTTGGTATTGAGCCTATTTGTTTTTCCAGGACTAATTTCCGTATTGCATCTCTGATAACATCAGACTTGCTTGAATATAGGCCTTGGTCTACCATTATGTCAACTTCTTTAATTAGCCCATTTGGTAATCTTACTTGAGTGACTGTCATTGTCATAATACAATTGTAGTACATATGTACTATATAAATATTTTGGTTCTGTGGAATGATTTTTATTATTGCTCAATTATTTTTGTATGGTTTAAAACCATAATATTATGGCTTCAAGTGTGAAATACAAATTATTCTTAATCTTAAAGAAAAAGATAACATTTTAAAGCCTTCATTTCAAAGGGCTAATCCTTCTTGTTTGAGATGGAATAATTAATAAAATAAAACAATCACTTCAGCAGTTCCCACATCTCTTTCTTGATTGCAGATGGCAGTGATTGGATAAAACATCCGTAATATTTGCGGAATATTCTGCTAAACGCATATAAACCTGATTTGTATTATTTCGTTTCATCTGTTAAACTAATCTTATAAAAATAGAAATGTTTATATATCATTAATGGATAATATTATCCAAAAATGGATAATACTCTAAAAATAATCAATTACCTTGGCAAAAATTTTGGCAAATCATTTACTATGCACGAACTAAGTAAATCAATAAACATACCATATGCAACTTTTCACAGGACTATCAATAAAATGAACGGTTTAGTTAAAATTCAGGCTATCGGAAAGGCGAAAACAGTTAATCTTAACACAGACAATGCAGTTATCAAGTCATATTTAACTATTAGTTCCGAAGAGGAAAAGAATGACTTTCTCAAAAAACAGCCTGTCATAAGCAAAATAGCTTCAGAATTGAATACAGAGGATATAGTTATGCTATTCGGAAGCTATGCCAAGGGAACTGAAAGAGGATCTTCAGATATTGACTTGTTGATTATCAATAAATCCGGTGAGAAAACTATTTCTTTTTCAAAATATGAGGTTTTATTTAAGAAGAAGATTGATCCAATATTTTTAACATACAAAGAATTTATCGGCATGCTAAAAGATAATTTTGAGAATGTTGGAAAACAGGCATTGAAAGGACACATAATCCTTCATCGTCCAGAAAATTTTTGGGAGTGTGTTCTGAATGGATGATTATAAGGACGGTTTTGAGGAATGCTTAAAAGATAATAGGATTACAAAGTCAAGAGATTTCTTCAAGATCAGGTTGTTTTTGGAAAAAGGTGAGAATAGCCTGCAAATAGCTAAGCACAACAAGGAAATTAAGCCCAAACAAGGAGAACCCGCTAAGATGTATTGGAATTATTGGGCTATTACAATCTCTTATTATTCTATGCTATATTGTGCAAAAGCGCTTATTCTAACAAAAGGTTATGAAGTCCATGATCATGATACAGCGCAGATAGCTTTAGGATATCTTTGTGTTCCTAATGAACTAGAAAAGGATGATCTTGAGCTGTTGAATCAGTCGTATAAAATCTTCGAGGACGAGTACGTTAAATATTTTGAGGATGCAAAGACCGAGAGCAATATAGCAAGATATTCTGCAATAAAGACTTATACTGAGAGAAGGCTAGATGAAATATTTGAGAATGCGAGGAAGTTTGTGGCCAAAGTAGTGTTAATTATTGGTAACGAATAGGTTAATCTAGCTAGACTTATTTATTTGATTGAATAATAAAATAAAAAAATCACTTTAGCAGTTCCTGTTATCTCTTTCTTGATGCCTGATGGCAGTTGCTGTTCTTCTCCAAGTATTATTGGAGATTAAGTAAATAATTTGTCATCGATTTTATTGTAAATTGAGTTAGTAAATTTTGATTGATTTAGATTTCCAATTTGCCAAAAAAGTTTAAATTAGCAAATTTTAAACTTTTTTCAGTATAATGGAATGGTTTGTCCTCGTAGAGAGATGTTTGAGAAGTGTGGCACCTTCAATTTTGATTGGAAATAATTGCAATACGATTAATCTATTAAATTATAACAGTTAATTAGCTTTATTATTTAACATATTAAAAAGAAAGCTTTATATACCTGTATTAGTTAACACGTTAAATGAATACAGACACCTTAAAGAAGGGATTTATAGAATTTGTTGAAGGTGGCATAGATGAAGAGAACAAAAGTAGATTTAGGCTTGCGATCACAGCTTATTTCAAAGCGATTTCTCAGCTTTGCGATTTGATGATCTTAAAAAGAACTGGATTCTTGCCACACAACCATACAGAAAGATTTAGGATACTTGAACAGCAGAGCAGAGAAACTTACGATATCGTTAATATGAGTTTCAAAATATATAGGGATACTTATTCAAGAACACTTGACAAAGAAACGTGTGTAAAGGTAAAAAATGAAATACCAAAAATTATTAGGCTTGGAAAGCTTGAAGAAGAATTCAAAGATCTTATTCAACAAATACAAGGACAAAATAATTGATATTGTCTTGTTTGGATCTTATGCAAAAGGGAAAATCAAGCCAGAAGATATTGATATATGTATTATTCTTAAAAATAAGGATGATTTTGCAGAGAACCTATATTCTGAGTTTAGAGATTTATTTGGTGAAGATGCCCATTATAACTGGTTATCTGTCAGTAGCCTATTTGAGGAATCTTTAACTTCTACTTTGTTAGAAGAGGGCTTTTCTTTGATTAAGGATAAGCCTTTGCATGAGTCGTTAGGATATAGTTCGTCTTATATATTCTCTTTTAATTTGAGAAATCTTTCGAATGGCAGAAAGGTTCTTTTTAGCTATGCTTTGCATGGAAAAAACAAAGAAGGAATCTTAAGCAAGCTGAAAGGAAGGGTTTTTGGAAAAGCTGTTGTAATAATCCCAATTGTGCATAGTGAAGAATTCAGGGAATTTCTTGAAACATGGGAAGTACAATACGAATCTAGAAGAGTTTTGATGAAAGAATGATTTTCTATACTTTTCACTGTGCAATCTTATCAAGAATTGAAAAATAAAATATTCTACTTCAGCAGTTCCTGTCATCTCTTTCTTGATTGCAGATGGCAGTTGCTGTTAGCTTATTATTTATTATTTTTGGCATTCATCAACTTTTTTTTCTTAGCTTCATTTTCTCACTTTTAAGCCTGAAATGCTCTGCTAATGCATGCATTATCTCTTGAAAACTTAGCGGCTCAGAAATTAATGAAGCAAGATCTTTATCCCATCTCTTTTTTAGCACTTTTGCTTTGTTGAACATTTTGATTATTGAAAATTCAGCTCCTGAATCTTCACACTTCTTTTTGGTTAGCTCAATATTAATTGGTAATTCAGCATGAATTATCTTATAAACATCAAAATGATCTCTAGGTTTGTTTCTTCCAATTGCAGCCGCCAATTTTTCTGCTATAATTTCGTCCCTTGCTAAAGTGTTTATCAGGAAAGCTGGGATGTGTGGTTGATAGTAATGCTTAACTTCATGTTTCTCAGGTCTAAGCATAATTTTGGCTCTCTTATTTAAATCAATAAAGACTTTATCTCTTAAGCCGTCAAAACTTGTATAATTGACAACAATTCTTAAAAACCCTTCAACATCTTTGTCTTCACTTGTTCCATCAAACATCTTGGATTTCTCTATTATTGAATTTATTTCATTCTTAACTATTCTTACTTCTTTTGTTATTGTAAAGTCAATATCCTCGCTAAGCCTGGAATGGTCTAAGAATATTTTTTGAAGTGCGGTTCCTCCTTTGAAATAAATTCCTTCAACATCTTTTAAGAGATACAACAGGACTGTTATTATATAATCTTTTGTAAGTTTCACTCGATCAAACTTAAGCGTTGATGCAATGTCATCAAATTCTTCGTCAGTCATCCTCTTGATTTCAGCCATCTTGCAGAGTTTTTTCGGTCCATAATAATAAAATTATGGCCTTTTATTTTTTTTGTTATGCTTTTTGATTTGTTTATCTTTCTTATTCTGTGGAAAACGATTTTTGTATTGAGAATCGTCTTTTTTCCTTGCTTGTTTGTTGCATACACATCATAAGTTGATGGTATTTGTTCGCTTAAATTCCAGTAATTTGCTGAAGACCAGCCATTGATGTAATAATTTTCTCCATTGCATATTTGGTCAATTATGATGAAAGGATGTTCACTCCAAGAGCCGCTTTTGGCTTTTATAGGAACAAGATAATACTTATTCTGGTTAAGTTTAATTATTCTTTTTTTGTCTAGGAGCTTTTGAATGCCGCTGTATAAAGTATTCTTGCTTGTAAAGAAATGAGCAATGTCTTTCGAATAAAAATAGTATTTCTTATAAAACTCGAGCCAGGCTATAATTCTGACTTCTCTTTGTGAAAGTCCTTTTATGATATATTGGTTGTTCTTCATATTTGCCTAGATATGTAACACGAATTATCCTTAAGCTGTATAATTTATGTATCTTTATAAATGTTTCTAATATTCGCTTTTTTGCAATTCAAAAATTAAGAATAAAATATCCTACTTCAGCAGTTCCCACATCTCTTTCTTGATTGCAGATGGCAGTTGTTGTTCTTCGCCAAGTATTATTGGAAATTAAGTAAATAAATTGCTGTAGATTTTAATTTCCAATATTAGTAAAAGACAAAAACAGCTCCTAATTATTGTTTGTCTTTTACAATTTAGTTTGCGAAATTGATTATATCTTATTATTGTCGCAAACTAAATACCAAAAAAGTTGAAATTTGAAAATTTTCAACTTTTTTCAGTATAACGGGACGGTTTGTCCTTGTAATGAGATATCTGAGAAGTGGTGGATATTCATGTCGATGTATCCTTCTGTTGTGTTTCTTGCGATTATGTCTGATGCTGCAGAAACAGTAGATCCATCTGACATTTCATAGACTGGTGTTAAGGTGTTATCGTTGAGAAGAACGGTGTTTCCTGATGCTGTGTTGTTGATCCGAGTTCTGTTCAGTGGTCATATACAGTCAGGATGATGTAAATTATCCCCTATTCAGAGTGTTAATCTTTTAGAATTGATTCTTGATCAGAATGGTTATTTTAAAGTTTCTGTTCAGATGATTGATAGTGAAGGATCAAAGAGTGATAGGAAGGAGGTTGTTTTTGATACTTCTAACATTAATACTGCGGTTAAGCCAGAGCACTGGATTTTGTATTATTAGTTTTAAACGATTAAGAGCCATTTCCAGAGAGGAACAAATTTTATTTTCATACCTTCTATTAATTCTTCAGATTCATAATCATCTGTTATTATAAGCAGTTTTTTGCATTTTAGCTCTTTTCCAGATTTTACCAGGGCATTTACTTCCCTTTTTTTTGTATCGAAATTACCTATATCATAGCATACCTGAATCAATTCTTTTATCTTTTTACCTTTCTTTACAACAAAATCAACCTCGTTTTTGTATATGTCCTGCCAATAATACACTTCTGGCTCTTCTGAGGAACTTCTTCTGGTTAATTCCAAAAAAACCATATTCTCGTATATTTTTCCGATGTTTCGTGAGAAACTGACACTTAATGCATCTATCATTCCTGTGTCGATAGCATATATTTTTCTTATTGCAATCTCTCTTTCTTTAGCTTTGTATGAGAATCGCGGCACTAAGAAAAACAGAAAAGATTCTTCAAGGAAGGATACATAGTTTAATGCAGTATGCACACTTTTCAGGTTAAATATGTTTTTTATCTTATTATAGCTTACATATGAAGAAGTATTGGACATTAGGCTGTTTGCTATATCTTTTAAGGTCTTTGAAAACTTTATCTTATATCGGATTATAATATCCTTATTCATTATGTCTGAATACAAGGATTGCAGATACTTGCTTTTATTTACCGGATCTCCTACTACTTCAGGAAATCCTCCGGTTAATACATACTCTTCAAACCTTTTTTTCAAAAAGCCTCTTTCTTTTGTGGAAAGCAAATCCACCTTTTTTATTTCAAACCCATGATACCTTATGAATTCGTTGAACGAAAAGGGAAAAAGTTCAAGAGTTATATGCCTTCCTGTAAGGTGTGTTGACAATTCTCTGCTTAAAAGATTAGCATTGCTGCCTGTAACAATAATATTAAAGCCCTGCCTTTGCAGCCTATTTACAAACAATTCCCAGCCAGCAATGTTTTGTATTTCGTCCAATAGTATGTACTTGAAATTTCCATATGTTTCATAGAATACTTCGAGGACATCATTTAAGTCCTCAGCTGTAAGATTGACAAGGTTTTCATCATCAAAATTGATATATGCAAATTGCTTGTCTTTCAATAGCTGATATGACAGAATTGATTTGCCGCATCTTCTAATGCCAATTATCACTTTAATTTTTGTAGATCCTAAATAACTTGAATATTTTTTAAAACAACTTCTTTCGATAATTCTTACTCTAGATGATAAGGATTCTATTTCCTCTTTTTGGTCTATAATGATCTTTTTTAGTTTGCTTTTTTCCATCTAAATTACCACTACATATTTTATCCTAAAATTATGCATTGTAAATACATACTATTATTTAAACTTTTCTATCTTTTAGGTGATAGGCCTCCTAGCATTGGCTCATTAACTATTAATACTATCTAGGGTTATGAATCAATGATTTTTTCAGTGACTGCAATTAATCCTTTGGATCCTGATGGAAATTTCTTAAGAACTGTTTTTAAGTGGCAGAAGAAGGTGTTAATTGGGTTGATGTTGTTAATGATCCTGGTTCTGTTAACTGGTTTTATAGCCAAAATGGTCAGAATTTTAATCCTATTCAACCAGGCACCCTTTGGAAATGATTGTTAATCAAAACGGTTTTTACAAAGTTTTTGCTCGGATGAAGGATTCTGAAAAGAGCAAATTGTGGCAGGAAAGAAGCAACTTTTAACACTGCTAACATTAATACATCTGTCAAACCAGAATTATGGGATTTGTATAAGTAACAGCCTATTTAATTTCTTCCAAAGATTTATTGGAAATTAAGTATTGGAAATCAAGTAAATTAATTTCTATTGATTGTAATTTCCAATATACCAAAAAAGTTGAAAATAGGAAAATTTCAACTTTTTTCAGTATAAATAAATTCCGATTGATTCGAATTTCCAATATACCAAAAAAGTTGAAATTGGGAATATTTCAATTTTTTTCAGTATAAAAGTAGGTAGGTATCATCCTGAAATTCGATTAAATGTACTTTTTGCAAAATAATGCATAATATTAGAAAATAAAATTTATAATTCAATAAAACAATCACTTCAGCAGTTCCTGTCATCTCTTTCTTTATGCCTGATGACAGTTGCTGTAAATACATCCGAAATATTTACGGAATATCCTGCTAAAAGCATATAAATGTGTGGTAATCATTGCTCCATATGCTATTAAAGCAATATTTGGGTAGTAGCCTTTATTCATTTGTTGTTGTTTATGGCAATTTTGATAGAAAAGTTTAAATATGTTTAACTTATTTAAACAATTGTTTAAAAAATGGAAACAATACTAAAGCCGGGCTCTGATAAAATTATGGCCTTTTTTTATAGTAATAAGCATGTAATGATACATTTGAGGGATTTGGCTAGAAGGACGCATCTTAATGAAAATAGTGCTACCAGATTTTTGCATCAGCTAGAAAAGATGAATTTGCTTAGATCACATAAAGATGGAAATCTTAAAAAATACAGCATTCAAAAGAATGATAGGACATTTGCTTTATTCGCTTATTATGATATTCTTAGGCTAAACAAGTTGCCAAGCATTAGGCATAACTCACTAAATTATTTTCTAAAAGAGCTTAAAGAAAAGCCAATTATCGTGATCCTTTTTGGAAGCACTGCAAAGGGTACTTTTACAGAAGATTCTGATATAGATCTTCTTCTTGTTGTCAACAAAAAATTAAAGACAGAATATGCAAGGAGATTTGCTGAATCTCAAACCGCAATTAGAATAAGTTGTTTGCAGATAACATATGCTGATTTTTTGTTAGAATTGAAGCTAAAACAAGATAATGTAATACAGTCAGCAATTAACACAGGCTACCCTATATATAATCACATCACTTTTTATGAGGTTTACTATGAAGCAGTTTGATCTTGATAATCTTATAGAAAATAAACAGCTTGTTGAACAAAAATTGATTGAATTTAGGGAGAAGGATATTCTCAAAAATCAACCTATTGATGAGATGGAAGTGCAAGGCCACATTCAAAAATCAGAGCATAATCTTAGATTTATTCAGGATAACTTAAAGCTTGGATATTTTGATTGGTGCCTCACAGGTTGTTATTATACAGTCTATCATTCTGCTTTAGCTTTGCTTATCAGGAGAGGTTTTACTTCAAAAAACCATTATGCCACTTTGTGTGTCTTAATTAAAGAATATTATAATAATGGGATTAGTAAAGAAGATATTTTGCTTATTGATCGGTTTTTCCTTGACTATCAGGATTTGACATTTTATGTTGAATCCAAGAACAAGAGGGAAGAAGCAACTTATTCAACCAAGCGAATGTTTGACAAGAAATTAGTTGAACTTTTAAGGATAAAAGCGGCTTTATTTGTTGATAAAGTTAAGGGAATTCTGAATAATAAACCCTAAGAAAAGCAAATAATTCAATAAAACAATCACTTCAGCAGTTCCCACATCTCTTTCTTGATGCCTGATGGCAGTTGCTGTTCTTCGCCAAGTATCATTGGAAATTAGGTTAATAATGCCTATTGATTTGAATTTCCAATATTAGTAAAAGACAAAAACAGCTCCTAATTATTGTTTGTCTTTTACAATTTAGTTTGCGAAATTGATTATATCTTATTATTGTCGCAAACTAAATACCAAAAAAGTTGAAATTTGAAAATTTTCAACTTTTTTCAGTATAACGGAACGGTTTGTCCTTGGAAAGATGTTGATATTTTAGCACTTGCAAATTATTCAATGTAACAACAATTTAGAATAAATCATTAACTTAACAATAACTCGATCTCATTTACAAAGTCTTTTGCTCTTTTTAGCGAAGTTTTTGCATAGCCCATTTTAATGCTTTCAGTCATGTCATACTGAAATTTGCGCCTTTTTTCCCTTTCATATTCCAAATCTTGGTAAAGTTTTTCTGCTTGTTCAGAGTATCTGATCAAATCCATTGCTTGTCCTTTGGCTTCTTCATACTCATCAAAAAGCTCTTTTGCAATTTTGTTGTTTTTTATGAAGTGGATGTAAAAAACATCTGAGGCAACTTTATGGACTATTTTATCTCCTAATTTAATGCCGTTTTTTGAAAATAGCGCATTAATGATGTAAAACATGGAATAATAGGATGTGGTGACAACCCATAGAAATGTTTCAAAATCATTTGGCAGTGCTAATTTATCTTTAATTTCCTTATTTTCTGATATCTGCATAAGTGCATCTGCTGTTTGTAATGTTTTCTTTGCAGTCCTGATGTAGAACTCTGTCAAATGATCAAATTTTCCTTTCTTTATCATGCCTTCTTTTAAATAAGCTTGAACATTTGATTCTATCTTCTTGCTGTCTTTTTCAATATTCATTTTGAAAGGTTTATGCTCTCATGAAATTGTTCTGCACCTTTAATTATAATTGGGTTTTTAATTATCTCTTTTCCAACATTGTTTTCCTTTGATATAAGCATTTCAATGAAATTTTTGAAAGTGAACTCAATTGAATGAATCTCTATTGAGGATAGCCGTTTTATAGTGTTTATTGCTCTTTCCGCTTCTTCTTTATCCTCGCTTGAAGTGATTATAGCAATGTCTAAATCAGAATGTTTATCTGCAGTTCCTTTTGCATATGAACCAAATAAAACTAGAGAGTAATTAGGTGTCTTAACTGATCGAGTTATCTCATCAACGATGAGTTTAATCTTTTTGTTGCTTTTTAGAAAACCCTTTGTTTTTTGATATTCAATAAAGCAAACTATGTCAATATTGTTTTTATAGTTAATCATACAGTAGTGTGATTTCCCTTTTACTGTTATTAATATTATTTTTTGTTTTTGTAATCTTTTAATGCTGTTATAGACTTTTACATATGGCCTTTTTAGGTGCTGTGATAGTTCTCTTATAGAATATTCTTTATTTATATCGCTAATTAAAAATGTTAGAACTTCATAATCAGTTTTTTCAAGTTGGACATATACCATACATAGTATAATGTTATACCCCCTATGGTATATAAGTCTTTCTATAATTAAATTCTAAGAAAAGAATTGAGAAAATATTTCACTTCAGCAGTTCCCACATCTCTTTCTTGATGCCTGATGGCAGCTGTTGTTCTCCAAGCTGCTTTGTGTTTCCTTGCAATTGTATAGCCCAGAAGCGTCAAAAATTCATCCACATATTAAATGATTTTATTAACAACAGTGAGCCAGAAATCTCTGCACTTTAGTGCGGAGAGGAGATCACTTGTCAACAGAAGACCATAATTATTGTTCAAAACCTAAATTAGTGCCCATTATATGGCATTTTCTCACTCTCTCTTCTCTAGCTCTTCTTCTATTATGCTTTTTCATCAATTAATACATAATAAGCTCCCCTATATGAGCCAATTTTTTTTATAAATTTGAAATTTATTAGTTCATTGATATCTTTAAGCGCTATTGGTAATGAAACCGCGTTGATATTAGCGTATGTCCTGGACTTAATAGTTTTATTCTGTCTCAAATAATCTAAAGCATTTATCTGTCTTGAATTTAAATCTTTCAATCCTTCAACTGGCTTGATATTGCTTTTGGCATTTCTTAGGGTTACTACAAAGAATCCTCCTTCAAAATTAAATTCTGGGTCTCTAAGTCCTGCTTTCCTCATCTCATTTCTCATCTGTGGAATGCCTAATCCTAATCCTTCTACATATTGGCAATCTCTTAAAATGCGATAAGTTAGCGGATTACGTCTAACAGATCGCTTTCCAAAGAACTCTTTTGTTAGCCCTTGTGGCAACCCTCCTGGATTAGAAATCTCTATTCTATCTTCAAATATATTTATTTGAATTGAATCATAACTGTAATAATCTCTGTGTGCTACAGCATTTACAATTGCTTCCCTTATCACTGAATGCGGATATTCTTCAATCTCAATTCGTCTTGGAGAATTTTCTGGAATTATGAATCGTTTAGATATGTTCTCTCTGATGAATGAAATGGTTTGCCCGATATTTTCAATAGGGTCAGAACGGAAATCCCTTTGTGAAATTATGTTTATGGGTTCTGTTCCAGAAAAACGAACTATCCTTACCTCGTTTTGAGGATGCCAACGATGAGGTTCTTTTGCGAAAAACAAAGTTGCAACATTTTTTAACTTTGGTTTTCCATTTAATCTGCCAAACATGTTGCTGAGAATAAACTCTTGAGAATTATTTGATCTTAAGTAGTCTGGCTGGCCTCTTTTTATCAGATAATTTTCTATCCGGTGTTCATCAAGATCTTCGATTTTGGCTTCTGATTCTTGCTCATCAAAGCATAGAATCTGTTTATTTTTTAGAAAATCAAAAAGCGCCTGCCCTTCTAGCTTATGGGTGGTGCTTCCAATTCTTACATAAACAGCACCGTTAAAAGTGTGGGCGTTCTTCTCGTTAGCCTTATTAACTTCAATAAGAACAATTTTCTTATCATTTAAAGTATGGATTGAAGTAGAGACTTGCGGAGAAGAGTGGATACTTTGACGAATATTGGCAATATCTTGTTGAAGCTTGTCAAAATCATGGTGTAACCCTTTTATCTCTCTTTTTTGGGATATACCCAAAATAAGAACTCCTCCATCAGTGTTGGCCAGGCCGCATATTATTTCAGCTAATTTATGCCCGCTTGGGCAACCTTCTTTAAATTCTACTTCTTGAGTTTCCCCGTTTTTAATGAGAGCAAATATTTCTTCTTGTTTCATCTTACTTTAACCATTTATAGTAAATTTAAGTAACTTTAAGTAAAGTTAAAGTAATATATAAATGTTCTGTATTTTCAGGATATTATTCGGGTTTTCTTTTTACTTTAACCATTTATAGTAAATTTAAGTAACTTTAAGTAAAGTTAAAGTAATCATTGGTTTTGATTGCCAAAAGAGAATGTTGATTTAAATCCATTATCAGAAAAATTGATACTAAATTGATGGTAAACTGATACTAATTAATAATATTTTCTCGCCCTTTGCTTATCGTTATTGATTGCAGCTAGCATGAAAAGGTATATTTATTGATTGTTTTTGCTTATTCTACCTGTAGCATTCTAGAAAGAGGCACAGCATTCATCCCACAAATAAATGTGTGTGTAACAAAATCACTGATTTTATGTGCACGATAACTTGGATTTTGTTGCATTCTGCCTACGGTTTTATAAATATCCTACTTCAGCAGTTCCCACATCTCTTTCTTGATTGCAGATGGCAGTTGTTGGCATAACTTCCGTAATATTTGCGGAATATTCTAGTAAAAGCATATAAACCTGATTTGTATTATATTATTTCATCTGTTAAACTAATTTCTGGGAATAGCAGGATTTATTAGGTGTATTTCGGCATATCATAAAGCAAAATGATGAAAAATTCCCTTTTCAAAAAGGTTTCCCAAAATGACGTATTGAAATGGGTGTAAAAGTCAATAAACTCTGAAGAATAGCCGAGGTAAAAAGATTATTATTGAGGCAAAGTTGAAATGAAAAACATAGCAAACTCAAAAAAAGACTATTCCCTATTGGTGACCAATATCGGTTCTTTGCTTGAACAAGGCAGAATGCAGGCATATCGTGCTGTTAATGTAATTCTTGTCAGGACATATTGGGAAATAGGCAAAAGAATAGTTGAATTTGAGCAGCATGGAAAAGCAAGAGCAAAATACGGCTCTGCTCTTTTTGAAAATCTTGCTAAAGACTCGAAATTTAGGTATGGAAAAGGGTTTAGCAAAAGCAATCTGATCTACATGAGGCTGTTTTATCTTAAATACCCAAAAAGTGAGACACTGTCTCACCAATTGTCATGGAGCCATTATTTTGAGCTCCCGAAATTCAATTTCAAAATGGAAAGATTTATAAACCTAGTATCGTGTATACTATACTATACATAAAACATAATAAAATGGATGAAAAATTATTCAAAAGGAAAATTGTATCTGATATAGTTAAGTATTTAGATTCAAGAGATATAATTGTGGTTTATGGTGCAAGGCAGGTTGGAAAGACTTCTTTGCTCAAATACATTATAAAGCATAATATTCAACAGAACTTATTTTATTTTGATTTGGAATTGCCAAATTTACTGGAATTGTGCAATAAAGGTGCAGAAAACGTTTATAAATACGTTGTGGAGAAGGGAGCTGATGAAACGCATAGGATATTCCTAATTATAGATGAAATCCAATACATGGAAAATCCAACAAATTTCTTGAAGATTATGCATGATCATTATCCCAAATTCAAATTGTTGGTTTCTGGTTCCTCAACTTTTGAAATTAAGAAGAAATTTAGGGAGAGCCTTTCAGGCAGGACTGTTGATTTTGTGCTTTATCCTTTAAGTTTTGAGGAATTTTTGGAATTTAAAGGTTGCACTTATAAGTTGAGTAGGGAAAATACAAAAGATATCAATGATGAATTGATAACATGGGCTGAAGAATTTATTAGATTTGGCGGTTATCCTAAGATTGTGATGGAAAATTCTGAGGAGAAGAAGCAAGTTTATCTTGGTCAGGTGATTAATACATATGTCCGGAAGGATATTAGGGATATTGGCAATATAAGGGATGTCTCCTCTTTTAATAAACTGCTTGAGGTTCTTGCATCTCAATCAGGCAGTCTTCTTAATGTTCTTGAAATCTCAAACACCCTTAAAATTAGCAGAGATACTGTCATGGACTATCTTGAATTGTTGGAGAACACATTCGTGATCAAAAAAATAACTCCTTTTCATAAAAACTTGAGGAGCGAGTTATCAAAGAATCCAAAAATATTTTTTTTGGATACTGGTATGATGCATTTGTTGTGGCTGAAGGAATTTCCCAAAGTGGTGCTTGGAAACTCGTTTGAAACCTTTGTGTTTTTAGAGCTCTTGAAATTCCAGATGAAAATTAACTTTTGGAGGACTACCAATAAGCAGGAAATTGATTTTATAGTCAGAAGCAAAGAGATCTTGGCAATTGAGGTAAAGCATAATTTTCAGAGCATGGATAACAAGAGTTTGGTCTTTTTCTCCGAAAAATACAAGTGCAGAACAGTAACCATTGGTCTCAAAGGTGAGAAAAGGGGCGAATATATTTGGGAATTGTTAAAGGAGTATACTTAGTATTTCATAAACTTCTACTTCAGCAGTTCCCACATCTCTTTCTTGATTGCAGATGGCAGTTGCTGGCATAACTTCCGTAATATTTGCGGAATATTCTACTAAAAGCATATAAACTTGATTTATGTATTGATCATTAATCTGATAAACAAACTTAGAAAATAGCAATATTTATAAGTATTATTTGTGGCATATCTTTAATTGATCTAATATAGTGTCTGTATTGAAAAACAAATTAAAAAATGGATAGCTGTGTCAAGCGGTCATTGCACTCTACAAGAATATTGAAAGAGTATGAAGGATTGAGGAGAATTAAAAATGCCTAATGAAAAATCATTAATTGTCTTCCAAGACAAAAAGATAAGGAGAATCTGGCATGATAGTGAGTGGTACTTCTCAGTATCTGATATTATTGCTGTGCTGACAGATAGCAAGGATGAATTAGCCTACTGGCGAAAGCTAAAGGAGAGAGAACCGCAACTCGTGACAATTTGTCACGGTTTGAAATTGCAGGCAAAAGATGGCAAAATGAGGTATGCTGATTGTGTGAATACCAAAAACTCATTTAGGCTTATACAGTCAATTCCATCAAATAAAGCAGAGCCATTTAAGCAGTGGTTAGCCAAAGTTGGTTATGAACGAATACAGGAAATTGAGAATCCGGAGCTTGCACAAGACCGAGTTAAGGAGTATTACGAGCTAAAAGGTTATCCTAAAGACTGGATTGACAAAAGATTAAGAGGGATTGCAGTAAGGCAGGATTTAACAGATGAATGGAAAGGCAGAGGCATTAATAAGCAGGAGGATTTTGCTATCCTTACAAATGAAATCTCAAAAGCTGCATTTAACAAGACTGTTCAGGAATATATTCAATTCAAGGGTATAAAGAAAAAGAGCCAGAATTTAAGGGATCACATGACAGATTGGGAATTGATCCTTACTATGGTTGGTGAAAAAGCAACCACTGATATAACTATTTCCAAGGATTCAGTAGGCTTAGAAGAGTGTAAAGAGTCGGCAGTAGAGGGAGGCACTATTGCAAAAAATACACGAAAAGAGTTAGAGCAAAAAATTGGTAAGACTATTGTTTCAAAAGAAAATTATCTTCATTTAACGCAAAAGAAGAAACAAAAGCATTTGCAAGAAAAATAGGATGTTGCCTCTTGTGTGCACGATAACTTGGATTTTGTTGTATTCTGCCTACGGTTTTATAAATATCCTACTTCAGCAGTTCCCACATCTCTTTCTTGATTGCAGATGGCAGTTGCTGTTCTTCGCCAAGTATTAACGGGACGGTTTGTCCTTGTAACGAGATGTCTGAGAAGTGGTGGATATTCATGTCTATGTAGCCTTCTGCAGTGCTCCTTGCGATTATGTCTGATGCTGCAGAAACAGTAGATCCATCTGCCATTTCATAGACTGGTGTGAATGTGTTGTCATCTAGCAAAACGGTGTTTCCTGATGCGTCCTGAACAACCCTATCTGATATGCTGTAGCGGTTTCTTACTTGCCATCCTAATCCTGAAGTAAATTGCAAACCAGCCGGTTCAAATCTTCTTCTTGTGGTAAGAAGAGAAGCTGTCTCAGTTGCATCTCTAATAGGATCTAAGAGGTATTCTGCTGAAAGTACAGTTTCGGGCGTTGGTGAACTTATCGTCGAATTTGCAAGTCCAATGATGGTAAGACCAGAAGTGTCGAAATATTTTGTTAATGCACTGAACATGTCATCTGCTTGTTGATTGTCGTAAATTATTGCACCTGCTCTAACAGACGCAATATACATGTTAAATGATCCTTCAGAATAATTTAAGTAATCATCTGCAAACGCAATTCTAGCGCCTTCGATGGAAATTGAAGGTGTAATCTGATTTCCAGGAATTGGAATAATCCTTTTTCCAGGTTGTACCATACTAAATCTACCAGATGGTGTAATTCCTATTGGAGTTAAACATATATCAAAGTTTGCGTTTGAAAAATTTAATGGATTAGTTAACCTATAATTATTGCTTGAATCTTGCACAAAGTAAGCAATATTGTTAGCTCCTCCAAATCCTGCTGGAAAAGCAACTCCATTATTAAAAAAAGTTATTGCCTCTCCTCTTAAATCAGATGAATTATTCTGCAAATATGGAGATGCTGCTCCTATTAGAATATTATTCAATCCATTATAAAGCCTAAGTTGTGTTTTTCCAAGCGAGTCAATCTCTTGAATCATTATCTTATCTCCATCCCGACTGACTTTTGGTCTTCCAACTCTATTAGAAAAGATGGTTATTTGGACAGGATCCACAGAGCTATCCATCATTCCTGATCTAACTCCAGTTGTTCTTAACTTAAATCCATAAATTTGACCATTTGTTGCATCTGCAATCGCCCAGACATTAGAAGCGACTAACTGTGCATTATCTGGATTTTGTGAATCCGAAATAACAGAATAATTTGCAAATATCGATACATTGCTTAGTCCAATAGGAAGATTAGGTGGCACAGCACCTGCTTCTGGTATTGCCTTTGTGACATTTCCTGTAATCCTATTAACTTTATATATTGCCTGTTGGCCAGACCCATTGTCTTTATGGAAATAAACATTTAAACCTAATGGTCCAGCTGCTAGTTCCATTAATCCAAGTTCTAATGCGTCAACAAGTTCAGTTCTTGGTGTAGACAATTTACTTAAATTTTTTACCCACATTTTACTGTCTGAAAAGTCAGTAGCTGATTCTATGTATGCCATCCAGCCACCAAGCATCCATACAGGGCTGAATTTGTTGGTTGATGATCCAGTGGTTATTTTTCTGATTTTATTTAAATTATATAAAGCATGGCCGGATCCAAAACTTGGATTTCCAGATGGATAATTGATGACTTCGATTCCATCATTAAATCCATTTCCGTTACTATCTGAATTGTTTGGATTAGTTCTACCAGATGATATTTCTTGACTATTAGTCAATCCATCTCCATCTGTATCTTGAGAAGTTATTAAAGTGACATTAATTGGAGCACTTACATCATCAGCTATTGCTTTAGTAGCCACATAAGCAGCCATAACAGTTGCTAAAGTCAATGGAATAGCAATTCTTAAAGGACTTGAAACTTGATTCATAATTTGTGTTAGTTTTGTATTCATTTTGTTTTCACCTTTAATCTATTAAGAATCTCTAAGGCTATTTAAATTTTATGAATAACTAAAGCGAAATTCACAAATTTTAGCTTAAAGCAATAAATATTGATATTATACATTCTTCTTCATTGCATGAACCAAAGGATTTTCCTATTGTTGTGCCTGGTTCTGGATTATTATTCTTCATGGCAAATCCTGGTTTAGATGATGAAACAAGTAAGTCTCCATGTTCAATATTACCACTCATATTTGTTACTTTTGTATATACCAATCCTGAGACAGAGACCGGATAGCCATGTTCCTTTGGTGACATTATTAATACAGAAGTGTTGGATATTACTCCTGCTACTAAGTGTGAGTTTGAACTGTTGCATATATTTATTGTTTGGTTGATATCTTGATCATTGATGCAGATAACATCTCCATAATCCAGTTCTGTTTCGTTATATTCAGAAAAGCAGTCAGGATTTCTTGAACAAAGGTCAGCTTCTCTAGACTTTACTGTATGCAAATCTTCTGCAATATCTCCTTGTGTCCAATATACTCCGCCAGCCAAATAAGCTATACCATCAACCTCAAGATCATCACTAATATAAACGTCGTTCGCATCTGCAATATCCGCCTGGCCTTTGGTCCCTGTTCCAAATATGTTGTAAGCTTGATTTGCAGTTGCACCGACCGCTATAGCTCCTTCAACAATTAATCTACCATCATTTGACGCATCTGCTGCACACCCCCCATCTCCTACACAAACACTTCCATCCTCAAATTCATATGTTCCTGAACTTGTTAGAGTCCCAAACCTTAATGTTCCAGTATTAATATCTCCACCGACTATATCTATATCTTCGCCAATACGTAAACTCTTTGTTAAATTAAGATTTCCAGATACATTTAGGTTCCCAGAGATATTTGCATTCCCTTGCACTGTTAACGTTTGTCCTGGGTCTCTGAAAACATTGTCGTTATAATTTACTCCTATTGCAATTTTTCCTGGTCCGGTGACCCATATGCTATTATTTATTGATTGGTTCCCACTCACATTCAAGTTCCCAGAAACATTTACGCTTCCTTGCACTGTTAATGTTTGGGATGGATCCAGTGCTCCAATTCCAATGTGTCCATTGCCAACAACTGTAAATACTCTTGTTCCAGCCCAATTATTTATTGACATTAATTGTCCTGTTCCTGAATAAGCACCAGCTATATGAAAACTAGGAGCATTGGGTCCATCTCCAACAGTGCCAACAACGCTTGGAGAGCCATCAATATATAATGCTGCAGTTGGTGCGCTTGTCCCAATCCCAACCCTATTATTTCCAGCATCAACGTAAAGCGTTCCTTTGTCTACTGTCATTCCTTGGCTAACATTTAGATATCCTTTTGAGATTGAGACGTTTCCCGATACGTTTAGGTTGCCGGTAACATTCACATTTCCTGAAACATTCATGCTTCCTTGAACAGTTAGTGTTTGTGCTGGGTCATTATTTGTCCCAATCCCAACTTTCCCGCTATTCAAAGCTAATATCACATTTCCTGGTAATCCTTTTGATCCTCCACTTCCTCCATCTCCTCCTTTAATGTAAACATTTCCTCCTGTTCCACCAGTGGCAGAGGCATCACCATCTTCTCCTCCTCCTCCACTTATATTTACTTGTCCTCCTGGTCCTCCTGGTCCTCCTCCTGCATTTACATCTAGACTGCCGTTTCCTGCTATTATAACTATTGAACCTCCAGCATAAATGCCAGTTGCTGTATTACCTGTATCTCCAGCCATTATCTCAACATCTCCTCCAAAGCCTCCATCGCCGCCAGCAACTTCTCCATCAAATCCTCTTCCTGCCTTCATAACTATTTTCGATCCATATCCTGATGAAGCTCCAGTTCCCCCGCTAACATTCAATACAGCAGCTCCATCGCTTGAAGTCACATAAAGCCTAGCAGTTGGATTTGATGTCCCAACCCCGACAAAATTTCTTCCAGCATCAACATAAAGCGTACCAGAATCAATCGTCATATAACTCGCATTTATCTTTGTGGCATTCTTATCCACAAAATCTTTTAACCGTGTATAATTATTTTCAACATCTGAATCAAGCGCAAAACTTCCAATAGAACTGTTTACACTTATCATCCTATCATTCAAATTCGTGATATTATACGCATTTATGCTTCCTGTTACATTTAAGTTGCCAGATATGTTGGCGTTTCCTTCCACTTTTAATTGGTCGGCGCATATTTTGAATTGGCTTGCAGCTGTTGATTGGCAGCTGCCAGACTCTAATAATCCGAATACTACACTATTTGAGTCTGATGCATTTGCACTTTTTCCTGCGGCAAGTGAGCCCGGCCCGCTTGCTGTGTTGTTTTCTCCTCCTAATACTGCTGAAAAGTTTCCTTTGGCTGTGTTGTTGTATCCTCCTATTATAGATGTGTAGTTTCCTGTTGCGTTGTTGTTTGCTCCTCCACCAACTGTTGCAAAGTATCCTGCTGCCGTGTTGTTTTTACCGCCGCTAACAGTAGAATGATTTCCTGTAGCGTTGTTGCTTTCTCCTCCACTAATCGTTGCGAAGTGTCCTGATGCTGAGTTATATCTTCCTCCGCTTATAGTCGAGTAATTTCCTGATGTTGTGCTGTTTGATCCTAAATTTATTTGTGTATTAGTAGCTGTGCCAATTGCATAACTTCCTGTCCTTAATATGCCTCCATTAATTTCAAGGGTTACATTTGGATTAGTCGTCCCAATTCCCACCCTATTATTTCCAGCATCAACGTATAAAGTGCCAGAATCAATAGTTAATGAGCTGAAATTGGCTGAATTGTTTATACTGATTATCCTAGCATTTAAATTGGTTATATTATTCAATTTTATTATATCCACTGTATTATTTAACTGAGTTAAATTGTGTGTTATTATAGATAGATTATTGTTAATAACAGTTAAATTCTTGTCAACAAAATCTTTTAAAGCTGTAAAATTATTAGCATTATCCACAGTAGTTCTTGTGTAATTATTTATTATGTCTCCGCTTATTCTTGTGTAATTATTTGCCATATCAATTGTGGTTTTAGTGTAATTATTTATTATATCTCCGCTTATTCTCGTATAATTATTAGTCATATCTATTGTTATTTTTGTATAGTTCGCTTCGACATTCTCATTTGATGCAAAACCAGTTCCCGCATCATCTGCGCAGAAGTTAGCATCTGTTCCCCCATCTATCAGTTGGCAGTTTATTTTTCCTGTTCCAGTTATGTTTAAATTGCCGGATATGCTTAGGTTTCCTCCTATGCTTACATTTCCTGTTACGTTTAGGTCTTCTGTGATGTTTAGTGATTTCAGCACTGCATCAGTGTTATTCTGTAATGCTTTTTCCAGTTTGTTGCTCAGTGATAAATTAAGGTTATTTATTGATACATTTAGGCTTGTTATATTTGAGTTTAAGTTGTTCCAAATCGACGAAAAATTTGATTCGTATGCTAGGTAGTTGATGCGCCCTATCGAGTTATTTAAATCTCTTATTGATGCATTGAATGTGTCGTTTAGCCTGCTTATTGTTTGGTTTAGCGAAGTTATGTTGCTATTTAGGTTGCTTATTATTTCTGTTATATCTCCTCCTGTATCTGTACAGAAGTTAGTGTCTGTCCCTCCGTCTATTAGTTGGCAGTTTATTTTTCCTGTTCCGGTTATGTTTAGGTTTCCTGATATGCTTAGGTTTCCTCCTATGCTCACATTTCCACTTACATTAAGGTCTTCTGTGATGTTCAATGATTTCAACACCACATCAGTATTATTCTGCACAGCTTTTTCCAGTTTGTTGCTCAAAGATAGGTTAAGGTTATAAATCGAAACATTTAGGCTTGTCATATTTGAATTTAGGTTGTTCCATATCGACGAAAAATTTGATTCGTATGCTTGGTAGTTGATACGTCCTATTGAGTTATTTAAATTATTTATTGATGCATTGAATGTGTCGTTTAGCCTTGATATTGTTTGGTTAAGTGAAGTTATGTTGCTGTTTAAGTTGCTCATTATTTCTGTAACGTCTCCTCCTGTGTCTGTACAGAAGTTAGCGTCAGTCCCTCCGTCTATTAGTTGGCAGTTTATTTTGCCTGTTCCAGTGATGTTTAAGTTGCCTGATATGCTTAGGTTTCCTCCTATGCTTACATTTCCTGTTACGTTTAGGTCTTCTGTTATGTTTAATGATTTCAAAACAACATCTGTGTTATTCTGTACAGCAATTCCCAATTTTGTTGCGAGCGTATTATTCAAATCCCTGATTGATGAATTGAACGTATTGTTTAGCCTGCTGATTGTCTCATTTAAAGTCGTTATATTGCCAAGAATTCCTGCTTCGCTAAAAGCTCCAGCACCAGAAGCATCAGTGCAGAAGTCCGTGTCTGGCAATCCGACTATATTTGAACATAAGATATTCTGTATAAAAGTACCATTGCCAAAAAACAGCCCTGCAGATATGTTTGCAGACGAATTTATGTTTCCTGTCAATGAACTTATATTTGTAAATCCCCCATATGTTACTGTCCCAGTGAAATTTCCTCCTGTTTTCTTGATGTAATTGCCAAATTCCTGCTCTACTGTTGTAGAATTGTCTGATAAATACAATTCCGTCGCATCTGATGGCCCTCCTGAACTTACTCTAATATCATCTCCTCCTGGGTTTAGGTCTCCATAAATTACATCAGGGCTTAAATATTCAGCGCTTCCTAGATCTATTGAGGCTACCAATTGGTATTCTCTTCCGGGTGTTAGGTTTAATGTCAAATTTCTTCCAAGAACAATGCTAAAGACGCCATATTGGTCTGTTATATTGTTGAATGTGTAATTCCAGATTACAGAATTCAGGTCTCCCACTTCAGTTATGTTGATCCTGACAGATGCTAGCGTAAATGGATCTCCAGTGGTTGCATTATTTAATTTTCCCTGGTAGCTAATGAGAGTAGGTACAGCACTTATCAATACTGCACTTAAAGCTAATAAAACCACCACCATCATCACTCCTATCAGCTTATTCTTCAATGCTAACACCCACTTCTTTTGCGGTCTTGAGTATCTTATCTGCATCCTTTATCTTTCGGATTGCATTATTGTAGAAGCTTGATACTGCTGGCTGGGAAATCTTTAGCTTTGTAGCTATCTCGTTTTGTATAAGTCCCTTTTTTTTCAAGCTTAGGACATCGATCTCTTTTTTAGTCAGCAATTATGCACCTTTATCAATTAAGTATATAACCTTAAAAACTTATAAAGGCTATATTACTTTTATTTATCCTATTAATAGTATAAGTAATAGAACTTATATATAAATATTGCTGTGGGATTAAAGGAGTCTCAAACAAAATGTAAAACTATTGGAAAACCTGAAGAAAAACAAAGACTGCTAGAATAAATCTGAATAATTTACAGATTTTCTGTAGAGTATTCCAAATAAACAGTAAACTTTCCTGATTCTTGGCAGAAAGAGATATAAACTCTATAATTGGAATTATAATCTAAATCGAAAGTTTTAAATATATGCTTTAGCATATAGTATTATATGTCTGAACATATAACTGCTATTGATTTGAAAATATTAAGCATGTATGCAACAGATTACAATGCAGATTACTCAATCAAAGAGATAACAGACAAACTCGGGATCAATTACTCAAATGGATTTAAAAGAGTTAAGATCCTGGCTGAGAAAGAAATACTTTTGATAGGGAAGCAGGGACAGGCAAATAGGATAAAGCTAAATTTAAACAGCATTGAAGCCATACAATTGATAAGCTTTGTTGAAGAGCAGGAAAGCAGCAAATTAAGAAATACAAACCTAATTCAGATAACCAAAGAAGCAATATTGATTGACCCTTTGGTATGCATAGGCCTGTTTGGAAGCAGGGCATCTGGAACAGCAAGAAAAGACTCTGACTGGGATTTATTTGCGATAACCGAAAAAAGAATTGAGATAAGCAAGCTGATGTCAAAGTTCCCATTTATGAGGAATATCCACCTGCAGGTTTTTAATGCAGATGAATTCAAGGATAACCTTGTCTCAGCCGAAGAAAATGTTGTAAAACACATAATAAGGAATAAAAGAATAATCCATAACCCATATCCATTTTATGGAATAATCTATTATTGGGAGAAAGTCAAAAATGCTCCAAAAAGTAGAGGAAAAATATGAGAAACTGCTTAAATCAACAGATAGGCCAATAATAGAGAATTCTGATGTCAAGGTAATGTTTAAATGGAAGAAAGCGGTTAATGATTTGTTGCTGGCGGAAACTCTGCTTAAAATATCCAGTGATGATAAAATTAAAGATTCTTTGGCTTATTCCAGAGACACAACCTTCTTTGACTGGGCAATAGTTTGCTCATACTACTCAATATTTCATTCAGCACAAGCTTTGTTAGGGATAAAGAAGGTTAAGGTAAACAAAAGGCTTCATTACGCAACCCATATAGCTTTTGCAAAACAATTTATAATCAATAATGAGCTTTCAGAAGAACTATTTTTCATCTATGAAGATGCAGAGAAGAAAGCAGCAGAGCTGCTTGATATTTATGAAGAGGAGAAACAAAAAAGAGGAATCTTTCAGTATCACAAGCTGTCTAAAAACAACCTAAAGCCTGCACAAGAATCTTTAGAGAACGCCAAGACATTTCTCGAAGCTGTCAATGAGGTTTTGAAGAAGAATAGGATTATCTAGCCCTCTAGACTGAATAAATTTCTGTCACCACTCCTTAATACCGAAAACTATTTAAATAGTACATCTATTTTACTCTTAATATGAAGACTTTAAAGAGCTTTAACCTTGAAAAGTTGGTGAATTCTTTTAAAAATGTTAGCAAGAAAGCTGTTGACTTGAGTAAAGGAATATCTGTATATATCCCTAATCCAAGAACAGTAGGCATTGCTGCCCTCTGGGCTGCATATATAGGAATTTCTGCCTTGTCAGCAAATGCAGGCACTTGGAGTGATGATTTTAGTGATGGAACGATTGGAAGTAGATAGATGCAAACAGATAATTCTCCGACGTTATTTTGATTTGTACAAAATTTTGGGTGGATATTAAGAGTAAAGAATATTAATGAATACGGGATTGTAACAACAAACTAGTAATTTACAATGTCACTTATGTGAGGACAATGAAACAAAAATATTTAATTACAGCTCAAGCATTTGGTTATGGCCCTACATCAAAGGCAAGCACAATCGCTTCTTTCCTAAAAAAAATTGAACCAGCTTCTGAGATAGACTTTGCAGGAAGTGACATTTCATATGACCTTGCAAAAAGCAAAGAACCATTTTTTGATCGTATAGTGAAAGTTGAGAATCTGATAACTCTTGATGAATTGATGTCAAGTATGGACTACGATATGATTATTTCTGTTATGGACCCCTCATCTGCTATCTTAGGTTATAATCACAGAATTAAAGTAGCAACAGTTGATAGTTTGTTTTGGTTCTGGGATTGGTCAAAATTCCAAGAAACATACACCTTGGATAAAGTGATGCATCAATTTACAAATGTATTAGTTTCTGACATTGGAAATTTCCTTTTGAATATGCATCCACATGAAACTCAATTGGTTGGTCATTTATTAGCTAATCTTAGGTTTGTTCAGACATATCCAGGACACAGTGAAAATTCCAATTGTGACTATTTTAATCAGCTTAATGCATTGGAAGTTGGCCCAATTGTAGATGATAGCTATATTAACCCAAATGTTGCGACCGATAAAATACTAGTTACTTTTGGCGGACAAAAGAATCCTTTAGTTGATATCAATCAAGCTGTGGAATATTGTTCTTTTGTAGTGAACTTAATTATGGATGGTTTACACAATTTATCCATTAGAGGTATAACTCCAATTATTTGTGGAAATCCTGAAATCTTAAGGGTGGTATCTGAAAAAATGAATGATTCAACCCTAAAAAATATTAAATTGGCTCACCTTAAACATAAAGAATATTTTGAAGTTATGAATTCTTCAATAGCAGTTATGGGTCCAGCTTCAATTACTAGCTTTTATGAGGCAAATGCTTATGGCAAACCTTACATTTTTTTACCTGAACAACATGATGGACACTGGCCTAATTATGCGAGGCTAATTGAGTCTTTTTCTTCTAAGTATAAGGATGATAACCTTCGTGACGCTTTTCCAGGATTTATGTTATCAGAGAGTTTGGAGGACTTAAAAGGAATCAAAGAGATTGATGTAAACTTGATATATACTTTAATAAATCAATTCAACCAGAATAAAGTTGGTATAACTCAATTATCCTTATACTACTCAAGTATTCTGTCAAAAATACAGGAAGATACATATCGTACAGATTTGAGATTATTGCAAAAAGATGCTCTGGGTTTGTGCCTCAATGGATACAACAATGGTGCACAAACAATTGTTGAACATATTATAAAATGCAGTTGAGCCTAAAAAATGATTATTAAAAAACCGCCAACAATCAGAACACGCAGATTACAACTCGGTATTACCGAAAGTTGTGATAGCAAATGTGTTTATTGTAATTTTTGGAAACTCAAAGAGCCAAATTACCTTTCGATAAACGATTTAGAAAAATTATTTTCTACGATTGATTTGAAGAATATAAACCTTATTGCAATTACCGGAGGTGAGCCGACTGAGCATCCAGAAATAGAAAAATTAATTGAATATGTATTTAAACGGTCAGGAATCAAATTATTACTTTCAACTAATTGTTTAGACATACCTAGGTTAGAAGGAATATTAGCAAAGACTGGTAGTTGTTTATCAACTTTATCAACCTCGTTAGATGGACCGGAACACATCCATGATCTAAATCGGGGGGTAAAAGGTGCATTTAAAAATGTTATGAAAGGCATAGGACTTGCTGAACATCACAATTTACAAGTAAAATTAGCTATGACTGTGCTTAGGAGTAATATTGATCAAATTCCATTAATGCTTGAGAAATATGGTGATTCCACTTTAGATGTTAAACATATTTACACATCTCAATACTATTATGGGGTTAATACCGAAAAAAAGTCAATGAAGCACCGTAATATTGCTGAAGAACTTTATTGGCATTTGAGAAATCATTATTCTCATAATGATGTCACGAATCTATACAATTTTTATAATGCAATATATGTTATGCATGGTGTAAGGCCCATGTGCACTATTTCATTAGATGAACTTTTTGTATTTCCTAACAAAATAGTTTTTGCTTGCTATCAAAAAGAACCATTAATTAATTTAGATACATTAAATGCTGAAGATTTTGAAAAAGCAAGAATTAATTTCATCCATAAATACTCCTCTTGCAATGACTGTTTTGGCAGGTGTGGAAGTTCAGTTGTTGAAGTATATAAGCCATATTATATGAAAGTTGCTCGAGAAATACAAGCAGGATGGATATTGGGAAAAGAATTTCCTGAGCGTGACCTATTTGATAAAATTAAGAATCCCGAGTCCTTCGAATAGAAAAACGGGATATTCGATTTTTTAAATGGCAAATAAATCTAATAAAAATGACGAGGTTATGAAACCAATAATAAATGGTCCGTTTAGCAGTGTTTCTTCAAGTCAGCGCGAAGCCATAAACAATTTATCATTAAAAATTAAAACTGGAGTTTACATACTCAAAAATTTGGATTGTCTGTGCAATTCAGTTAGTGGTTATACAATTGCAGAAAAAGATCGATACGGCTTAGACTTTAGCACACTATTATGTAGTTGTTGTGGTCTCATGCGCACAACACCTTTTTTCACTTTTGATTCCATAATTCAATACTATAATCAAGATTATAGGCTAATATTTACATCATCAAAAAAAGGTATTGAAAAACATTTTCAGAATCAATTCAGACGTGGATTAGAAATGAATCAATATATTCATGATCAAATCAAAATTGACTCCAATTTTAGAGTATATGATGTTGGGTGTGCTACAGGTGGAACTCTTGCAGCATTTAAAAATTCTGGAGCTATGGTTAAAGGTATAGAACCAAATGAAATGTATGCCCAATTTGCCAGATGTAAAGGAATTGATGTTGTATCAAATCCGAATGTATTTTATACATCTGAAACAAAAGCAGACTTAATCATATTGTCACATGTCCTAGAACATTTGATAAATCCGGTTGTGGAATTAAAAAGGATAAGGATGCTATTAAAAGAAACTGGCAAGTTGTATGTGGAAACACCCGGAATTTTTAACACTCATAATTCTTATTCTAATTTTTCATTCTCATTACAGCACGCTCATGCCTGGTATTTTACTTTAGAGTCACTAAGAAATTTAGTTGAACCCATAGGATTTAAGTTTCTGGATGGAAATGAAAATATTGTCTCATTCTTTGAGAGTACAACTCCAAGCACTGTAAAAATTAATACAAATTTACCTGAACAAATCCTAAAATACTTAACAAAATAATTTCACCAAAATTTAATAATAACTTTTATAAACAATCGCTTATATTATCATTAGAATGCCAATATCACACACTAAAAAAATGATTGGAAAAAGATCTTTAATAGATCCAGGAAAATTTCTTAAGTATAGGATTGAAAAAGAGGGAAAACCAACTTTTAAGTGCCCTGAATCGGTCATTCTTTGTTTTTCCTGGAAACTTTTTGATCATATTATTAAAAATTTCAAGGTGAGAAAGGTTGATGGCTTCGTGGCACAAGCTTATCTTATGGAAGATCTTGCTATCTTTGGTAGGTTTGGAATCGGTGCTCCTGTTTCAACTATATTGCTTGAAGAACTTATCGCTTATGGAGCTAAGAAATTTATCATTATTGGAAATGCAGGAGCTCTTCAGAAAAACTTAAAGGTTGGTGATCTAATATTGTGCAAGAGTGCTATTAGAGATGAGGGGGTCTCATATCATTATAAGAGTCGATCAAAATATTCTGTTGCGTCAAATGAGTTAACCAGAAAGCTGCAGAACAATCTTAATAAAATTAAAGTGCCTTTTCATATAGGAACAAGCTGGACAAATGATGCATTTTATAGAGTGACCAAAGAGGAAGTTGTTAAATATCAAAACGAAGGCGTTCTTACAACGGAAATGGAAGCTGCTTCTCTGTTTGCAGTTGCTGAGTTTAGGAAGGTTGAAATAGCTGCTATTTTCTGCATCAGCGATTCCATAGCCAATTTTAAATGGAAGCCAGGTTGGCATATGCAGAATATTAAGAGTTTAGAAATAGCATTTAAAGTTGCAGTGAAAACCTTATGTCTAACTAACATATAATCTATTAATTTTTAGTAAGAGACATTAATTTCGTTCTAATTCACAAAGTATAAATATTACTTCTACTTAGGATTTCATAAGAGGTGATTCTCATGAAATTAACAATAGGAATTTCTTATGAAAAAGTTAGGGAGGTTTATGAAAAAGAAAATATTGGTCGGATAAAACAAAGATTGTTTATAATCCTCAAATCTTTCAAAATAAAAAGTAGTTATAAAATCGCTGAGATTACTGACACATCCCATACAAAAGTTCAAAGATGGATAAATCGTTTCAATAAATATGATTGGTTACGAGGAGTTGGCACACCAATCGATTTTGATGGTGCACAAGGACAACCAAAATATAGTTCAGGTGTTGAAGTAAAGAATAGTTCTCCCGAATTAATAAACTTGGAACTTAAACAAAACTCCAGCAGATCCATAAAAGTTCACTCGGTTTACACAGATCCGGACAACGATAATGCAACTATTGATCCAACAACTGTACAATGGTTCTACAGCCAAGACGGCCAAACCTACACACCAATACCATGCCAAGCAAATCCATTAGAATTAATCCTAGACCAAAACGGTATTTACATGGTTTCAGCACAATCAAAAGACTCTGAAGGTGCAATGAGTGATAGGAAAGAAGCGACATTCAACACAGCAAACATTAATACAGCAGTTAGAAAAGAGCAATGGGAATTGTATAAGTAGAATCTAATTAAACAAACTGTTTCTTTCTATAAATTATTAAACTAGATATTTTCAATAATATTAAGAAGACAAAACTTAATTTTAACTAAAGACCGTTTTATCTTGTCATCTTCATGAAATTTCGGGTTCCAATCAAAATCCTCATTAACAAAATCACTCAATATGAACAAAGATGAGAGATCAATATTTCTGTGCTTAGCAACTGCAAACAAGGCAGCAGATTCCATATCAATACAGCTTACACCTTCTTTCCTATATTGCTTAGCTTTAATTTTTGATTCCTTGTACCCTGAATCAGTAGTCCAAGAAATACAATCATTATATGGTATGTTAGAATTGTCAAAACTTATCCTGATTAGATTGTTAAGGATATCGCTTGACTCAACAAATTTAGAAGGCGGTAAATAATGATAAGATGTGCCTTCGTCCCTAACTGATTTTATGCATAAGCAGATATCACCAACTTTGGAATCCAATTTGAGACTTCCAGAAATTCCTATAGTTATAAACTTTTTAAAGCCCCGAACTATCAATCTTTCAAGCAACAAGGCAGATAATGGTGCACCTATTCCAAAATTGATTAAACCAAATCTTTTTCTTTTATACTCAATCAAATAAAGCTCGTAACCTAATAATTTATCTATTACTTTAAGATTTAAATCTTTTTTAAAATCATCCATTAAACCTTTTTGAAAAATAACAATGCAAATTTCAGGATAGTTTAATCTGGGTTTAAATTTTAGCTCATACTCATATTCTTTTAAAGGTGTTATAATATCTTCTTCTTTCGGATTGTGGCTTATTATGGGTATCTCATCCATTATTGTTCACCTAATAGATCAGTCTGAAACTTACTTCCATCATATATAATTGTGACAGGAAAATTCCCCTCTTTTTTAACTTTTGTATTCCTAATTATGGTTGGATCGTTTATTTTGTAATCTTCAAATAATCTTACCCCAATTTGATTTTGGATTTCTGAAAAAGGAAGAAAATTAGCTCCCATATGATATCCCTCACAATCATTCAATAAAATAAGTTTATATCCTGCTCTTTTTAATCTATATCCTAAGTCTAGGTCTTTACCTCCCCAAAATCTAAAATCTTCATCAAAACCATTTATTGAACAAAATGTCTTTTTCATGATTCCAAGATTGCCAGACCAAACTTTATAGTAGTCAGGAAGTTCTTTTAAAGTGTCAACTCTAGGATCAAATCTGGAGAATAAACCATTTTCTAATAGCATAAAGTTGCGATTCTTAATATCATCTGGAGTTACCATGGATGCTTCTTTGGTGTTTATGTATAATAATTTTCCTAAATAAATATTATCAGGATTCTCTTGAAAATGAGATAAATATTGCTCAATAAACTCTGGACGCACAACTATATCATCATCCAAAAAGACTAAAAATTTTCCTCCGGATATATGAGCCCCTACATTTCTCAGAAGAGCTACATTATTACCTTCTTTTTCAACTCTTATGTATCTACAGGGAAGAGAACTTAAAAAAACATATTTTTTACAGAAAGTTAAAGTTTCATCACTAGAACCATCATCCAAGATATTAAGCTCAAAATTAAAAGAATTTTGGTTTTCTAAAGAAGCTAAAGTTCTTTCAAGGCTGTTTACCTTATTAAATGTCGTTAGGATTATGCTAATTGATGCCATTTTATATAACCAAAGTATCCAATTTAAGTATGGGAATATCTCTTGCATGAAGATAATCAACTATGTCATTAATTATTCCATAATCATTAAATTTAATAAAATTATGATGTAATAAAAATCCTAAAAAACCAGAATTATTTATAAGATTGTCACACATCTCCAACACCAGTTCCACCTACAGCAACATTTACATCTACTCCGTCATATACTTCAACTTTTACGGCCACTCCAGTTTCACCAACTAATACTCATACTGCTACTTCTACTCCCGTTCCACCTACAAATACTTATACAGCTACTCCAGTTCCTCCAACATATACGTCAACATCTACTCCAACTCCAACTAACAGGCCACCAAGTATTGATGGAGTTTTAATTAGCCCGCTGGTTGGATACAAGTCAACAGTCTTTTCAGCAAGCGAAATAAATCCTTTTGATTCTGACAATAATTATTTTAGGACTAAAAAAGGGTGGCAGAAACTGGAAGGTGCAAGTTGGGTTGATATTTATGGCGCAACTGATCAAAGTTCTATAGATGGAGTTTTTTTCGATAAGCATGACTGGTTAAGATGTGTTGGTACACCAATCGATTTTGACGGTTCCCAAGGCCAGCCAAAATATAGTTCAGCTGTTGAAATAAAAAACAGCTCACCTGAATTAGTAAGTTTGGCATTAGAACAGAGTTCAAGCAGAAGCGTGAGAGTTCATTCTGTTTATTTTGATGCAGATAATGACAACGCAATAATTGATCCAAATTCTGTCCAATGGCTTTATAGCCAGGACGGCCAGAATTATAATCCTATTCCCTGCGGAAACAATCCTTTGGAGATGATACTAGGTCCTAATGGTGTTTACAAGGCTTCTGCCCAGTTAAAAGATTCTGAAGGAGCAATGAGCGACAGAAAAGAAGCGACTTTTAATACTGCTGATATCAACTCAGCTGTTGATCCTAAGTTGTGGGATCTGTATAAGTAACCCCGACCTAATTTCTTTAAAATATTTAAATGTAAATTGAGCATGGTCCTTGAATGTGTCTAAATGCATTTATGCAAAATAATTAATGGAAAAGCTTTTTACTAAAAGGTTTATGAAGATGACTTGGTAATAACTATTTTTGAGATCTATCCTCCTGTTGCAGGGCATACTTTGGTGATTCCAAAAAGGCATATAAGGAATATTTTAATATTTTCCTAAACAATATGTTTAGTAGGTAGTACATGTATGTAAAAAAGTCTCTAAAGATTACATAAGTTCTTTTGACATGCATGCTGTCAACTCGATTCAGGGCAGTGGAAAGTTTGCGCAGCAGTATATCCCACATTTTCATGTACACGCAATTCCAAGGAAAAAAGTGATAAATTTATGGTTCATTACTCTCATGATATGAGGATCATTACCAAGCATACAGAACTAATGAAATAGTTTAAAAAGAATAGAGAATAATCTAATATTTTAGGCTTTTTTTGTGTATATAATAATTTTTTCATCACCATCTTTTACTAAATATATCTTATGGGGGAGACGCATTTCATCAAATGAAATATTAGCTACAAAGGCAGACGATAAAGATAGTAACAATTGCTGAAAATGGATATTAAATCTTTCTTTATTCTGAGACCAAATTCTTTGAGCTATTTTATTTAATTCAGAAGGCAGTTTTTGATTATAAAATAATCTTTTTGCAGACTCATCCAATCCTATGTATGCTGCGAATACACCACCTGGTTTTAAAACCCGAACACATTCTTTCAGAACATCATTCGGATTAAGCATATAACGATATGATTGGTGTGCAATAACTATATCAAAGAATTCATTCCATTCAACAGGCATAATTTCTGCCGGACAGATTAAATAATTGACTTTACTTGAATGAGGATGATCCATAACGCTAATACCATAGCATTCTATCGCTCCTTGATAAATATCCTTTAATTCAGCAAGAACTGATGCATCGCCACATCCGACATCCAGGATATAAATCGGTTTTTCTCGGGAAGATATTTCTTGGTGAATGCTAAGTGCATCATATTTTACCACAGTTCGTTTCCAAGTTTTTGCGGAATAACATACTGTTTTCTGCATAATTCTTCTAATCATTTCTGTCTCAGCAGTTGACACTCTCCCACCTAATAATTGTTCCATTATTGCTGATGAATTATCCTTCCAATTTTCAATGGTTAATAACTGGTCTATGAACATAATTGATCCTCTCTATCTTAAAAGTATCTCCATCATACTCCATAATATTAATACAACAATTGTGCATCTCTAACCTGTTATAGACTACATATTCGTCTATACCCATTACATTGCCAATCATTACCTTAATCGGTCCACCATGAGCAACTATTAGAAGAGAATCATTAATCAAGTGTCGATCAATAATTTCTCTAAATTTCCTTGTAACTCTTGTAGTCATTTCTAAAATAGACTCGCCTTCTGGCGGATGATATTGTCTGCCAAGTAGTTTCCATTGTTCCCTCAAATCTGGATTCTTTTGATGGATCTCTGACCATAGAAATGTCTCCCAAGTACCAAAACTTCTTTCATTAAATGCCTGATATTTTCTAATTGATAATTTACCGCTAGTAATTATTTCGGCGGTCTCAATTGCCCTTTTAAGTCTTGAAGAATACACATAATCAAAACTATTTTGTCTAAAGAATAGTGCACATTCTTTTGCTTGATTTATTCCAGACACATTTAAAGGTACATCTATCTGACCTTGAATTCTCATTTCAAGATTCCAATCTGTTTCCCCGTGCCGTACCAGATATATTCTCATTATGCCAAACCTCGTGAATTTATCCACTTTTGGAAATCTTCATCGGAGGTAAGCCCTAAGTAATTCATTAGTTCCTGCTTGCTCATCCTATATCCATCAAAAGTCCTTTCTAAATTCCAGTCTCTATCTTCTTTATATTCATTTAATATATTACTAGGAATAATAAAAAAACTTTGATCAGAAGTGAATTTAACATAGTGGAAGCTAATATCATTTCTTCTGGAGGGTGGATGTATTCTGGATATTTTTTGTAAACCCTGTTCAATACTGCGAAATTTGTAATGCCTACTAATATGCACTTTTGGTGATACTTTATATTCAAATCCGGCTGGCAGTATCGGAACATGTCCTAATTTGGTCCAGAAATCTAGGCCAGGGACGTTAGGAAATAATTTATACCTATTACTATCATAGTAGGAATAATGACATATTCGTTGGATTAAGTCCAGCTTGTCTAAATTATCTTTCTCTGTCATCCAGAACTCTATATTGTGGAATCGAACAATATTATACCCGTTATGTATCTCTTGTACTAATGATTCTCTTAGCGGTTCTCCTTGCATTGGAGACTCATAAAATTCATCCGCATCTGCTAATAGTAGCCATTCAAAACCACTTATTTGAGTAATATATCCCAATTCTTTAAGAGACAACTCCCTATCATGTTCTTTAAAAGGAATTTGTTTTGTGTGAACTATGCCTTTTCCCAGGTAATCCCTGCAAATATCGTAAGTCCTATCAGTGGAGCCATTATCCATTATAATTGTGGGAAAACCTTCATTGATGTACCATTGCAGGTTTCTTTCAATTATGTCCTCTTCATTTCGCACGACTCCAATTCGACATATTTCTACCATTTTTTTCTTTCTAAAACCTCAGCCAATTCTTCAAACTCGGGTCTTTGTAGCTTAAATAAAATGGAACTGAAATTAGTTATTCTTTGTTCAATCATTTTTCTCTGTTCTTCAGCCAATTCTTCTTGAGCATCAGCAAAATAGACGCCTGAAGACAGTACACTTAAGTGCATCATTGAAGCCAGATAAAGATCCTCTGAAATATTCAGATTCGTGTCAGAAGCAGCAAGAACATCAAACATATTTACTCCTGAAAATAAACTAAAGTAAGCCAAATCATCGCTAGGACGCCCGTAAGACACCAGCTCTAAATCTATATGATAGTCTTGATTTAATCTAATAACATTTGCGGGAATAAATGAGCCAATTATTAGTTGTGGAGATGTTTTAGCTAGTAATTCGTAGCATCGTTTAGCATAATTTCCAAATGAGGGTGATGGATTGAATTCACCAGATGATTTGAGCAACTTCATGCCCTCAAATATTTCTTTTGGCAGTCTCCTAAAGGATAATGTACCATCATCTTTGAGATGCCCTGTTTTTTGGTAAGTATCAACCAGCAACCTTATCGTCTTTATATAATAATCTAGAGATTGCCTTTCTTCCAATGTTCTCCCTTCAAGCTGTTGTATCCCCAAGACTCTTTCAGTAGTATCCGCAAAAAGAAGTGCGGGTATCCTACAACCACACCTACTAAGTGTCTTATATGCCATCACTTCGTTTTTAAAATCATCAGTTCCTCTTACAGGACTATGTTTTTTTAAGATAATATCGCCTAGATTGGTATTTGCTTGATAAATCCTATTTCTATATCCGCCTTTAACTTCTGTAACTGAAAGTACCTCTGCTTCACAATATTTTTGTACTAATGCGGTTAGTGTTTGGGTTATCATTTTATCATGCCTAAAAAATCAATAATATTAGATGGATAGAGAATAAAAGGTACGGACAGGCGACCACACTCTTTTTCTAAGTAGGATCCTATTTCTCTTATATTATGAATGTCGCTTGGTGAAAGTGGCCTTGTCATATGGGTTGTACCCTGAAGTTGTTGCCGGTGAATTTCAAAATCAGGAGCAGATATCACTACATATAGATTAACATCACTTTTAAAGTAAAGCTGAGGAATTAAATGGTTGCCTTCTATGATTAGCGATGTTCCTTCTTGTTTTGCTCTATCAATACAAGCATTAATTGCACTATAGATTCTTTCAGATTGATTAACAAAAAGATCTACAGGATTATTAGCACGAAAAGTGTAATCAAATAAGAATGGGTCCAGTTCTTTTGTAGTTTGCGATTTTACCACTTCCCGTATAAAACCTGTTCCTAATCTATGATCGATATGTAATCTATCACACATTTCTTGTGCTAAGGTAGTTTTGCCAGTACCAGCTGTTCCCCCTATTAAAATAATGGATTTATGCATTTTGAACAACCTCTTGGTAGATTAGTTCTATAGAGTTATAGGCTCTAAACATTATTTCTTTATCAAAATGTTTTTTATTTCTTATATCTAAAAAAGCAGCAATATCATGCACATCGCCAAAATATTTTCGACTTTGAATCATTATTGATGTACTATCATCTGTAATAATCATCCGGTAAGCGAGACAAAATCTCAATACATTTTTTATTGAAGAAGTAGCTACTTTAAGCAGTTCATCACCCGCTGGTACTTTTTGTTCGCCTCGGATAAGTAACAGATTATCTGCAGAAATAACTTTTCTTAGTTTAGTGATGTAATAATGTGCCCTTTCCAGAGCATCCTGTTTAAACCGTTTTTCATCAACTTCATAATCAATAGAAAAATCAGAAGAGCGATATAAACAAGGCTGTCTTCCAGATCTAATCATTTCCAATCCCCATCCTGTAAAGAACTCAAAACTGCTAACGCCCCTAATGGCAGCATTAAATTCATCTATAGTAAATGGTTTTATGTCAATTTTACATCCAGTGTATCGTCTTCCATGCTCTCGCAAACTACGCATAGTCTCTAATAATCCAGCATCGATATTCCTTAAAACATATAGCAAATCAACATCAGAGATTCCATCAACAAAATCTTCATTATTCACGCTTCCTACTAAGATAATTGCTTTTAAGTTGTCATCTATTTCTTCTAGGGATTCTTTTACTATATTTTCAATTCCTTCACGAACATTATTTTGGTTCATCATCTGCCTCATTATAATAACGCACATTTTTACGATTAGTGAATTGACATACTCCTTCAGGTGAAAGGATATTACCAATACCACTCATCTTTACCCCATGCCACGTACAATAATTGTGAGTTCCGGGAAGCATATTAATGCTAACAGTACCAACATCAATTTTAGAGGCAAGTTCGACTGCCTCATCCAGATTATCATGCCATATCGACGCATTTAGTCCAAATGACGACTGATTTACACATGTTGCAGCCTCTTGAAGATTTCTTACACATATTACTGGTAGTAAAGGGCCAAATGTTTCTTGATCAACCACGTTCATCCCTGGTACAGCATCCCTAATCATGGTTGGTGGATAGACTTGTCTAAATCTTTCTCTTCCTTGGTATGCTATTGATCCACCTTTAGATAGTGCATCTTCTACTTGTGAGTCTAAAGTATTAACTTGCCACTCTGACTTTAGTGGACCAACTACTGTGTCTTCATCTTTAGGATCACCCACTTTGAAAGAAGTAATTTTATTTTTCAATAGTTCTAGATATTGGTTATACTGATCTTCTACAATATAAACTCTTCTTACCGAAGAACACAATTGACCTGCATGTCTTAAAAATCCTAACAAAATTTGCTCAGCTACTTTTTCATTATCTTTACAGTACCCCACAACTAAAGCATCTTTACCTCCATTTTCAAGAATTAGCCGTTTCATATTTCCAGCGGCTTCTTGATAGATATTAATGCCTACCCTCACAGAACCGGCAAAAGAAACCATGTTTACTTTGGCGGCAGAACTTAAATATCTGCCCATTTTTCCATCACCATATACGGTACTAAAAAGTCCTACAGGTAATCCTAAATTGGAAAAAATTTGTTCAATCTCTTTTCCAATAAGAGGTGTTAGCTCAGATGGTTTATAGACCACATTGTTTCCAGCAATTAATGCCGGAACAAATGTCCAAAATGGAATCATAAATGGGTGATTCCAAGGCATAATTGCTGCTACGGTTCCCACAGGTTGATATATCACCTTATTGACCTGGTCATCCTTTAAGTTAATTTCTTCATCTTTCAAAAACTTTGGACATTTCGCTGTAAGAAATTTAATCCTATCAAGAAGTTTTGTTGTTGATGACTTTGCTTCGCTTATAGGCATCCCAGCCTCTTCTACTAGGACATCCACTATTTGACTGATTTGTTCTTTAATTAATTTAGGCAATCGTTCCAATTTGACTGATCTTTCTTCAAGCGTTAACATACTCCATGACAACTGGCTTTTTTTTCCTAAAACCAATATATCTTCCAGAGTATTTAGTCCAGTTTCAGGTATTTCAGCAATAATTTTTCCTGTAAACGGATTGTAAGATTTTAGGGTCATAGAACCACTGTAAAGTGACATTAATATTTAAAGGTTGTGTTGAAAAGCAAATATTTAATAAGATAGGTAATTTTAGCTGAAGCATGGAAGAATGCTTCATTGCTATAATTCCGCCAGAACCAATTTTAGCTAAATTGAACAAGATCATGAAAGAGATGTCTTCATCTTTATCTTCTTATAAAGCACTGACGTTTCCTCCCCACATTACTTTAGTTCATAGATTTAGAACAGGAAACTATAAAGAGTTTATCAAACAGTTAAAATTGTATTGTCAAGAAAAAGAATACGTCAAAGTGGAATTATTAGAATTTGGTTATTTTGATCCCCCCCCTATTATTTTTATCCATACAAAAAGCTCTAAAAATCTTCACCTTGAACTCCTGGAGTTAACTAAAGATTTTCGCACACATTGGATTAGAGAATCATTCCTTAAAGGAAAATTCACTAAGAAACAACAAGAATATATTCTAAAATATGGAAGCCCCTATGTCAAAGAATATTACAATTCTCATCTAACTATGGCTGGTCCTGATGTTAATCATAAAAAGTTTAAGACCTTATTGAAGAAAGGCTTACCAAAGATTCATGAAAGTTTTCCAGTAAAAGGAATAGTTGTGATAAAAAATAAAAATGATCTTTGGGTGGTCGATAAAGTGATTAAGTTTAGAAATAAACTTTAATATGTTACTAAGATTCTAATTGAAATAGAAAGTGGTCTCAATTAATCCTTGCGAGATTAATATTTCTTAAAAGAGTATAGTTTCTGCGTCAGTTAGCGAGGATGGCGGAGCTTATCAATCTATGGGGGGCTCAACAAATATGAATGCTGCTTGTGAATCTCGTATGTTTGCTAGTTTTGGTACTTCGGCAACCGCTTATGTCCAAAACTTTAATTGGTCCGGTCCAAACATCCAAGACATCGTAAATGGCGGTGATGTTCCTACACCAACACCTACACCGCCTCCTACAGCAACAAACACACCGGTTACTCCAACTCCTACTGTGCCTCCTACTGATACTCATACTCCTACTGTTCCTCCAACAGATACACATACTCCTACTGTTCCTCCAACAGATACACATACTCCTACTGTTCCTCCAACAGATACACATACTCCTACTGTTCCTCCAACAGATACACATACTCCTACTGTTCCTCCAACAGATACACATACTCCTACTGTTCCTCCAACAGATACACATACTCCTACTGTGCCACCAACAGATACATATACACCTACTGTTCCTCCTACAGCTACTGCATCACCTACTCCTATCCCACCAACTGATACACCAACAGCAACTACAACACCAATTCCACCAACAGCAACATTTACTGAAACTCCAACTCCAGTTCCACCAACAGCTACCTTTACATCTACTCCGTCATACACTTCAACTCATACAACCACTCCAGTCCCTCCTACAGCTACCTTTACATCTACTCCGTCATACACTTCAACTCATACAGCAACTCCAATTCCTCCAACATATACGTCAACATTTACTCCATCTCCAACAAACAGACCACCAAGTATTGACAGCGTTTTAATTAGTCCGCTGGTTGGATACAAGTCAACAGTCTTTTCAGCAAGTGAAGTAAATCCTTTTGATCCTGACGATAATTATTTTAGGACTAAAAAAGGGTGGCAGAAACAGGAAGGATCAAATTGGGTTGATATTTATGGCGCAACTGATCAAAGTTCTATAGATGGAGTTTTTTTCGATAAGCATGACTGGTTAAGAGGTGCTGGCACACCAATCGATTTTGATGGCGCTCAAGGCCAACCAAAATATAGTCCAGCTGTGGAAATTAAAAATAGTTCCCCTGAATTAGTAAGTTTGGCATTAGAACAGAGTTCAAGCAGAAGCGTGAGAGTTCGTTCTGTTTATTTTGATGCAGATAATGACAACGCAATAATTGATCCTAATTCTGTTCAATGGCTTTATAGCCAGGACGGCCAGAATTTTAATCCTATTCCCTGCGGAAACAATCCTTTGGAGTTGATACTTGATCAGAATGGTATTTACATGGTTTCAGCACAATCAAAAGACACAGAAGGTGCAATGAGTGATAGGAAAGAAGCAACATTCAACACAGCAAACATTAATACAGCTGTGAAAAAAGAGCAATGGGAATTGTATAAGTAGTTAGATAAGGACGATTAATTACTAAAATAGGCACATTCTTGTATAGACAAAACGAATTATTTATATATCATTAGGAGGTATACTTACAAACATGATCAAAATTAGAGCGGCAACAGAACATGATTTGAAAGCATGTGAAAAATTAAGTCATATTGATGAACTAAAAACTCCAGAAGGTGATTACCCGAATTACAGATACTTAAAGGAGTTTTTAGGTAAAGAACTTTTCTTTGTTGCTGTCAACAACAATAGAATAATTGGATATATTGCTGGTGAAATATTGAATGGGAAAATTGTTTATTTAAACTGCTTGGCAGTCGAATCTAATGAAAGAGGAAAGGGTATCGGTACAAAACTTATGACTGAATTCATGAAAACTGTAAAAGATCTTAAAGTAAATATGTTGTTTTTCTTTGTGCCAACCAACAATAAACAGTCTGTTAAGTTTTATCAGAAACATGGGTTTGTTAAAGGAAAGGATTATGCTTTCTTTTGCAAGAGTTTTTAGAATGCTTATTTGTACCATTCATTATGGCAATTGTTACATGTATAATGTATAGTTGATATGGTGGGTAACCTCAAGTTTCGTGCAAAACTTGTCAATTAATCTCCTCTTGGCAAAATTGCATGAATTATTAATGATATAATCAATAAAAACACAAAAAAGTGGTAGTTCAGATTATCTTTAAGAAGCAGATTTTAATTGAACATCTTTAACTTTGCAATAGGAAGCTTTTAAAAATCATGAAGATTTACATAATCCAAATGGAAAAAATCTATGTTAAAGGCGCAGAATTATGCACAAATAAAGGTGTGATCAAGCTTTCAGGAGTATCTATCCCAGATTTTATGTGGCTTATAGATAAAGAAAATCAAGATATTGAGGGGGTTATAAAAAAAATAAAAAGTCTGGGATTTAATTGTGTCAGAGTACCGATACTTCCAGGCAATTTTATATTTTATGAGAATTACATTGAAAAAACAATCAGCCAAATCGTTGATTTGTGTGCCAAATATGAGTTATACTGCATTCTTGATTGGCATGCAATAGGAAATCCGCTACATGACCAAACAAGGCTAAAAAAATACTTCCATTTAAAGGATGATAAACAAATATTTTGGTATTCTGCAGATCTAAAACTTGCTAATGAAGGTATTTCTGTATTAGCTAGACTTTTTGGGAAAAAAGATAATATTATCTTTGAAATATACAATGAACCGTGCCCTTCAGAAAAAGATGTTCCTCAACTGGAACTTTCTGCACTTCCTTGGAATGAATGGAGAAAAATGGCACAAAAACTAATCACAACAGTAAGAGAACATTCTGATAATTTATTATTGGTAAGCTCAAATTACTGGTCATTTAATCTTAAAAGCACATCTGAAGATCCTTTCACTGATTTTCCAAACCTTGCCTATTCATTCCATTGTTATCCTTTTAAAAATAATCAGAATTGGAAAGAAATGTTAGATTCGATGAGTAAGTTTCCTGTTGTAGTCACAGAATTTGGATATGATACAGAAGAAAAATCCCAGTATAATTCATCTTATGAGGAATACTTGAGACCATTAATGGAATACTTGACAAAATACAATATTTCATGGATTGGATGGTGCTTTAGTGAATCATGGAGACCAAGGATAGTGGCCAATTGGGAACCATTTAGATTATCTGATTTTGGAGAAAGGTTGATAAAATATTTGAATTAACGAAACTTTGGTTCTTTTTCAAGAATAACTGTTTTTTTATTTAATCCTACACCTTGCTCATACACTCTATGATCACATAGAGTTATACCTACATTCGTCCTGTATAATTCTCGGATTCCCTGTGTAATTAATTTAGAATCTACAAATAAAGGATTATCCCGTTTTATTTCATCAAATAGCAACCAACCCATATGAAAATCATATAATTTGGAGATTTCAATAATTTCTTCATAAGTTAAAGGTTGATTATATGTTTTTGCTTGTAAATCGCGATGGATAATTTTAAAATTATTTAAATTTGAGTCAAACCCAACTAGTATATTTTGACCATGACAAGTTATTTTTCTATGTATATCAAAAACAAAAAAATACCAAGACTTAATTAATTGAGATATTATATTATCTAACAAAAACCTTGTTGGATCCATATTTTTTTCATTGGCAATTTGAACAAATAAAGGCAAATCATCTATTGCATTAATATCAGTCCCACATAAAGAATGAAGAGGGATAATCACATCAGCACATACTGTACTGGGTTTTGTTGATCTGTATATGCAACCAAGACCATTCCAAACAACCCCTCCATATTCTGGCAAAAAAGCAGTGTTTTTTGGCCATTTGCTGCATTCGGTTAGTCGACTAAGCACAGAACTTACCTTTAATGCATCCAAAACGGCCAGTTTGTCTAAACTTCTTTGATTGCTGGAAATACGTCCAGCAAAAGAAGTTTTTATATACGAGTCTAATTCAGATATAAAAAAAGTTCTTGGAGAACTTGTTTTATTGGCAGGAAGTTTTTTAAAGTCCTTAACTGTCTTAAGATTAGGAAATTCATAATGGTTCAAAACAAAGTATCTTGGTGGATTAAATGAAGGTATCCAGAAACGTTCTGTGTTTTTCTCAATCAAATAAACCTCAATTAAATTATTTCTGTCTGGATTATAATAGATTAAATCATCCCTCATACGGTTAAAAAAATACTTTTGAAAATTAATATAGAAATCACAGTAAAACAAACTTTCAACTGGTTGTAAAAATAAGGTTTCTAGCTTCATTCTGAATGTTTCAATAATTGAATATTAACCATCATTTGAATAAGTTGATATAAGGGTCTGATCCGTCAACTAATGATTGCAAAAACAATCTAATCTTTTGTTTATATGGTTCTACTGCCTGAATTGGGCTGTTTCTTAATTTAAATGGAATCGCAATAACTTCTTGAATTGCCCTATAACATCGATAAAATAGACATTTCTTATCAAAGCCCATTGGTAAAGAACGGATTCTAATATATCCCTCAAAAAATGACGAGATAGAATCAAAGGGCAAATTTCTATCAATACAATTTTGTAAAAACATATGAATATCTGAAGAAGGATCTCCAAATCTAAAAGAGTCAAAATCTACCACACCTACAAGCCTATCTGGAAATGTTAAAAAATTTTTAAACTGATAATCCCCATGATTGTACGTAGATTCGTTATTACTAAAAAAGATTGCTTGTTGTTCCATCTCAGCAATAATTATCTTCAATTTTTCTGAATATCTTGATCCTTTTGATATTAAGTGCTTAACCCATCCTTGTGCGGGTATAAAGTGCTGTTCAAATCCATTCTGGTATGGTCCAGGATAAGAGTTATGAACTCTTGGATCTGGTCCTATATTCTCAAAATCATAAACAAAACCAAATTCAGTAGTTCTATCTGAATGAAGTTCACCTAAAATTTTACCTAAGGTCTTAAACACGTCCAGTGATGGTAATTCATGAATGGAGTCCATATTATTACCTTCAAAAAAAGTCAACAAATTGTAGGAAAGACTTAAATCTTTAAATTCTCCATGTGACATAACCTCAGGAAAAAACTGGTGTCCAAAAAAATGAGCCAATACAGCCCTTTCCTTTTTTGAATTCCAGTTTTCTTTTTTATTATCTGATATCCTAAGTACTCCTGAACTCCCATTTTTCAATTCAACATAATAAACAGAGTTTACTACTCCACCTTCAAGTCTTCGGGAAGTTGAAACTCCAATCTCTGACAAAACTTTCTTTTCCAAATCTTTATCAATTTCTAACCACATGTTGTGCTTCTCAAAATAATTTTGATGTTCTGAAATTTTATTCTTCGAATACTTCAAAAAGATTATTACAAATTGTATTACAATCATAACTATCTTCAATGTATTGTTTTCCCTTTGCAGCCACCACATTATATTCTTCTGCATTATCCAATTTTTTTAGTTCTTCAACCCATGCAACTGGATTCATAAAATCTCGTATCAAAATGCCACCACTTTGCACTATGTCAGATAAACCCCCTACATTGCTGCCAAGTACGGGAATTGAATTTGCCATTGCTTCAATAGAAACCCTTCCGAAAGCTTCCTGCCATTGAGAAGGGATACATACGATTCTTGACCTTGCATAAATTTCAGATACATTTTCTGTAAAGGGAAATTTCCTTACATTTTGTAATTCTCCAAATGAGATATCATCGAGGTTTTGACCGCTGTATTGAATTCTTAAGGATTCACATAATCTTTTAACAATTTCTGGATCAATTGTGTTTCCTTTTTTTAATATATCCCAACCACTTACAACTGCAAAAAGATGGTTTGGCATTCTGCTTGCAATATCCTTGAACACGCTACCACCCTTTTTTATGTTAGGGTTAAACATGGTTATATACATCCTACGCGTTGCTTTCTTAGACACTATTTTATCAAGTTCAATTGGAGGAGGTATTAAAATGGATTGCCTATCCCATTTTGCTTCTATGTAATCTTTAACATAATCCGAAACTGCCAATATTTTAGTTGGTGAAAATTCAGAACTTTCGCTGATATCTAATAGTGAAGGAATCTTACAAAACCTTAAGATTGATTTTATCCCTTTTGTATTTGCAATCTGAAGAGCAACATCTGACCACATCAATTGCGTAATTATCCAGTCAGGCTGATACTGATCAATTATTTTAGATAGTTCTTCCTTTCTGGTCTCATGATTAACTCCAATAATGCTTACACCATCATATTCAATATATTTTTTCAAACAATTTGTTTTCTCTAGGTTGGTTGCAACTAAAGTATCATAACCTGCCTCCACCGCTCTTTTCAAGAAAGTGTGCATACTTATTTCAGCTCCCCCAGCAGCAGGATAATATGTTCCAGAGATATATAATAACATCATGAAATTATACCTCTTAAAAGATTTTCAATATTGTTTGTTGGTTCAAAACAGGTATAATATCTTTCACAATTTGATTGAATTTGTTCATATTGTTTTGTATTGGTAAATAGTTCTAAAGATCTAGCCACTAGCGAATCTAACCCTTCTTCAGGCATAACACAAAACCCTAAACCATTTTCTTCATATTTTATTGCTCTCAATTCTTGGTTATCAATACGCCTTTCTCCCGGTATTAATATACCTGGTTTTGATCTTGAAATGAGTTCGTGTGTGGTAAAGTATCCTGCCTCAGATATAACAAATTTGGACTCATCTATATAGCTCTGCATGTTATTTGTAGATTCCAACATTGTAATTCCACACAATTCAAAAGGTAAACTGTTTGGTCATTTGATCAGGGTAATTTCAGCGTCCAATAATTCTTTAATAGTGGGTATATATTTAATCATAAGTTGCAAAAATCTAGCAGAGCTAGGTCGTCCTCCACCACCACATGTCAAAAGTAGTTTACTACTCCTATTTACTTGCTTCGAATGAGGCAACATTATAGGACTAGACCTTTTAACTGATTCAGGATACTTATTATCATACAAATCTTTAAAAACGATTAGATCATCAAAAAGGGAATTATAACCTCTCAAGGAAAAAAGTTCTGAGTGCGTATCTCTCAAAGGATAAGATAAATAAATATTCTTTATCCCAATTTCACTCAAACCCCTTACTAATAAAGGGTCGAAAAAGGTAGAATATAACACATAATTTATCTGTTCTTTCCTACAATATTCAAAAAATTCGGTTGAAGAGTTATGAGAAATTTTGCCACCTAAACTTTTTTTATGAATGCTTGGAGCAAATGTTTTAAAATTAATATTTGAAAATTTCATAAAAGATTCATTTTGACATGGATAATCTGACAAGATATGTATTTCATTGTCATAAGCTAAGGACTTAGCCAATTTATGTAGTAATGTGGAATGCCCTAATGTTCCGCCGGTATTAAATGAAATAAAGGCTAACCTATTCATTTTATCACCAACTCTTCTACCTTTGTTTTAATTGTACAATTTCCACAATAAGGAAGGATTTTTTCCCTTGAAATTCTTTTTTTTAGCTTGGCCATCCTTTCAGAATCCCAGACTCCAAAAACTCCTAGTTCTAATACATTTCCAATAAATATTTTACTATCATAATCCCAACAACAGATATCTACATCTCCATCCCAATTAATTACCATCCATTCATTACATGGGAAAATTTCACTAGATCTGTGAAAAGGACTATCTCTAGTAAATGTGGATCCTTTAGGAATATACTGTTCTTTGGTTTCTTCTTTATTATCCATTACATTAAAAGATTTAAAAACAACTTTGTCAAAACCATTTTCTCTTGCAAAATGCTCGGCTTTGGTAATTTGTTCGATGTTTTTGGCGTTTACTACAATCTGAAGGACATATTCTGTTTCTGACCTTTCCATTATTGGTTTTATCCTTTTCAAGCCAGAAACTACCTTGGAAAAATCTCCTTGTTTCTGATGAAATGAATAAGTCTCAGAATCAAATCCATTAATTGAGATGATTAATTCATCAAGAACACCAAGAAATGAAAGGTTATCTTTGGATGATAGTATTTCACCGGTTGTGCTCAATGATGTTTTTGGTTTCTTGTTTGCTGTATACAAAAGGATTTCAGAAACATTTGGATTAAGCAGTGGTTCTCCATAATTCCATAAAAAAACTTTTTGAATCCTATCTTCTATTTCGTCATAGATTTGCATAAATGACTCAAGTGCCATATGCCCTTTTTTTCTTGTCATATATGTATTAGGGCAGCTAACGCATGCATAGGAGCAATGTGCAGAAAGTTCAATATTCAATCTTTTAAGATCGTTTTTCATTTTAACTTTTTCAAATCATTCTCGATAGCTTTTTCTAATCCTTCAGACTGTCTTCTTTCAAATAATTTTTTATTCCTCTTATTATACTCTTGAGAAAAATAATTCTTTGGATGGTCTAGATGTAATACTTCATAAAAATTTAAAGGAGGAATAATTCTAGTAGAATACATTTCCCTAAGTTTCCACTGAAGATCAACATCTTCATATCCCCAAGTAATATACGATTCAGTATAACCACCTACACTTAGGACTAAGTCCCTTCTTGCAAAAATTCCTCCAATATGCACAACATCATGCCAAAAAGTCGGTTCCTTCCCTTTCATAGTTTTATCAGAAAGGTATCTTTGGAATGTAGATAATTCTGTAGTATATACTCTTCCGTTATTATGGGTTACTGCTTTCAAATCATGCTGACTACCATCTAAGTTTGCAACATATTCATTAGGATATTTTAAATGATGTAGTGCTTCAATAATTCCATTATCTTCTACCAGCTTGATAAATCTTGCAACATCAGATTCTATCAGCCTTCTACATGGTGGCCATATCAATGCTTCCTCTTCATGAATTTCTCTAACTAATTCATTGAGATATTCTTGATTTTGGAACACTATGTCTCCATCGTTAAGATAGATAAATTCACAATCTGCCCTCATTACAGCCCTATTTCGAATTTTTCCAGGATTATATAGTGGATCCCCCTTAGCATCCATTATTGGTTTTGAGTATAAATATACTACAGGAAAATTTTTATCTATTCCCTCAAGTTGTGACTCCAAGTTTTCTTCAGAAATAATAACCTTAATATCAGATTTATTTTGGCACAAAACACTTTTCAGTGAAGTTAGTAACCTATTTAAATCAAAATTTCCATATATTGAATATGTAATGGATATATCTTTCACGTTGCTTGGACACCCATACCATAAATTCCTGCCAATTGCTCAGGTAATAAAACAATATTTCCTTTTGTGTAAAAAAGATAATTTTTAAGTTCAGCCAGCTCGTAGGCATCAATATCCTTGCCTAAGATAGTTGAAGCAATAAACCTATCACTTGTAACTCCAAATTTCAGCTGCAGATTCTTATTTCTTCCTCTTAAACGGTATTGAGATCCAGTAACAACAATATTTGGTCCATAAACTGTATTCATAATGTGAGAAGGAACACCAATCATGTCTATGTAACTCTTTTCGAAATCTGCAAATATCAGTGTATTAAAGGGCAATCCAAATTTTATAAGTTCCCTTGGATCGATCATTGATTGACGTTCACCGGAACGATAAAATGAAGCACCTATCGTTTCTACACCTTTACTTAAAGCCAAGGTAATATTTTCTAATGCATTACCATTATCATTGTGCGGATGAAATTCTATTCTATTTCCAAATGCAGTTAATAGAGAAAAAATAGAGTCTATTTGTTCTCTATTTCCAATGCCTCTTGAATCGCAAATAATAACGTTTCTTACACCATGCGTTAAGCAATAGTCTGTCCAATTAAAAATCCTATTTGGCAAATTTCTTTCATAAGATGTACAATCTGCAAAGGCAATATCAATGGGTATGCCAGATTTTTGTTTCCATTTTTCAATAATTGATTTTAAGCCACTAAAAGCTTCTCTTGAACTTACTCTTACCGTCTGATTTAAAAAATAGTCGCTAATTGGAATCCAAGAGTTTGCTGATGTATTGAAATAATTTTTTACAACTTCTGCCATTTTATCTAATTGATCTTCTCTCGCATGCCCGACAACACATAATTCCGTTATGGGATTTGAAGCATATTTTAGTATTCTTGAACACATTTCAAATTCCTTCTCACATATAGCTGGATAACCAATGTTGATTTTAGAACCGGGCAATACTGCGGAGGCTAAGGCTATCAAAGTTTCATCTGCTAAGAAATTTGCAGCCAAACCATCTCTTCGAAAATCTTCACGAATATTCATAACCACTGCTAAGTACTCCTTATATTTAAAATTAACTGAGTCTTTTCCGAAAATATTACGGAAAAACACCCAGAATTCCGATTAAAAAAAGGCTACATAAAATAATTAATCGCAACATTTAAATATAAGTATATCTTAAATTACTTTTAATATATACAATGTCGTATGAAAGCTATTTTGATGCAAAGATAAGAAAAGTGGGTAATTCTAAAGTCATCACTATACCTATTGAAACCATAGAAAAATTGGGATTAGATGAGCACATGATAGTTGAGATAGGTCTTAAAAACCCAAAAAATAGGAAGCCAGCAAAATGAAGAATAAGATAAGAGTAGTACTCTGGATGTTTGTCTTGGTATTGTTCAGCTTTAGCTGTTTTGCTTATAATAATATTTCGGTGAAGGCTGGGTATAATGCCGAGATTGATGACTTATATTCTTTATTAAGTGGAAATTCAGTAAGAGTTGGATATAATGGTTTCACTCGAACTTATAGATCCGCATTTGATTTTAACATCAGCGGTAATTTAACATCAGACATAAATTCCAATCCAAACAAAATAATTAATATTACCTTAGTAATAGATCTAACGGGTGCTCCTGCAAGTGATACGACTTTGGATATTAATGATTTAGATAGTTGGTCCAATCCAAATGTTGGAGTATATCCTGCTGTTGGAGGAGCCAACAACGGAAATGATCTTTTAGCAAGAGATATAGGAAACCAACCTGGTGCTTATGCCACTTACTCAAACATACCCGGCAACTACAGTGACAACTTCAACATTCCAGCAGGCACAACACATTTAGTTATTCCCCTAAATGGATCATCACTTTCAAAACTAAGAGCAAACATAAGCACGGGAAATGGAGGAATAAGCCTGGGATTAGTTTTAGATCCTGAAACTCAATATTTAATTACAATAAATGGAGTTGGTTCATCAAGTCCGCCATATTTGTATATCACTTTGGAAAATGCATCACCAGAAATCAATTTGATAAGCCCTCAAGACCAATCTTCTAACAACACCGCAACAACTCCTGTAACCACACTCTTCAAATTCAACGCAACTGATGACTCAACAATTAATAATTGCACTTTGAATCTTGGCAATGGCACAACA